>ENA-OOXC01000004-OOXC01000004.1-human-gut-metagenome-genome-assembly--contig:-NODE-4-length-293400-cov-12.542852_pt1 | contig 293400 bp, 293 predicted proteins | sample MGYA00241578_ERZ501325 | MGnify/ENA primary metagenome ERZ501325 (study PRJEB25962, sample SAMEA2042737) | human gut metagenome | biome: human gut; feature: human-associated habitat; material: faeces...
AGATGCGAAGTTGCTAGGTAGCCCCTCTCCCTAACCCTCTCCCCAAATGGGCGAGGGAACAGATAACATGTCATTACACACTTGTTGCGCAATCTTTTATAAATATCTATAGACTTTGAAAAATTTTCAGAAGTTTTATTTTTCATTTGTTTATCCTCATATTAGTAATATTATAAACTTGTATATTAGTTTATAAACTATTAAATATTAATATAAGCTATTGTTTAAAATTTGTCAACTTCATAAAATTATTAAATGAATGATAGTGAATATTTGAGAAAGATAGGTTTAAAGTTAAAGATTTACCGCTCTTTAAAGGGGTATTCTCAAGATGATATCGTGAGCAAATTAGATGTCGATAAAAGTTATTATAGCAAGGTTGAAAGAGGGCTTACTAATCCGACATTGTTGTATTTAAAACATGTTTCTGAAATTCTTGATGTAAATTTGAGTGATTTGGTAGATTCTAGTATAAGTTTATAAAATTTTTCGCAATATATAGATCGCGCAACAAGTGCGCGATGACATGTTTTTTTTTACATTTTACCAATATTTGTCATCGCAGATTTATTCCGCGAGCTTTTTATATCTCATTATTTTCAATATTGATGGGATTACTACGTCGCTACGCTCCTCGTAATGACAGTTTCATTGTCGGATTAGTAAATCCGACCTACAAATTAAATCTTATCGCCCTATAGACATATCGCCCTATTACCTTCTCTGATACAGACTTTCCTCTTCGCCTCTACGCATCTAATATCTATGTGCGTAGCAGAGCCATACACCAATATATGAGGTATGAATCAATATTGTCACAGAGGATTACGTGCGTAGCAAAACATTACACCAATATATAAAATATGAACCAATATTTTCGCAGAGGACTACGTGCGTAGCAGAGCCATACACCAATGTATGAGGTAGGAATGAATATTGTCACAGAGGACTACGTGCGTAGCACCTCGTTTAAGTTGTCGCCACCGAATTTCATTAAAATTTCATCTATCAAAACACAAGCTATTCTGTTTTCGGCAACAACAGAACACGCTTCAACTGCACAAGTATCAGAACGTTCAAAATGCGCTTCTGTTTGTTCCATTGTTTTTGCATCAACTGTATTTAGTGGTTTTCTTAATGTCGGAATTGGTTTCATTATTGCAGTAACAACTAAAGGTTCTCCATTTGTCATTCCACCTTCAATTCCACCTGCGTTATTGGTTTTGCGAACAATTTTTCCATCTTTGAGATACATCTGGTCATGAAATTCACTTCCCAACATTTTATAAGCATTATTGTTTCCTATAGAAACTGCTTTTACTGCCGGAATACTCATAATAGCTTGTGCAATTTTTCCATCAAGCATTCTATCCCAATGTACGTAAGAGCCTAGTCCTACAGGAAGATTTTCGTAAACAATTTCAAACTTGCCTCCGAGTGTATCACCAATTTCTTTAGCTTTGTCAATTTCTTTATGAAATTCTTCTTCTGTCTTGCCATTTCCGATTTGAATAATTTTTGAAGAGCAAGTTATTTCAAACTGTTTTAACATCAATTTTGCAACAGCGCCAACCGCAACTTCTATAGCGGTTTTTCTTGCACTGGAACGTTCTAAGATATTTCTCAAATCTGTTTGATTGTATTTTATACTTCCTGCATAGTCAGCGTGTCCCGGTCTGTATTTTGAAAACGATTTTTCGTCAGTAAAATCTTCTGGATTTGTACTCATAATTTTTTGCCAGTTTTCAAAATCTTTGTTTTGTATAACAAGAGTAACCGGTGAACCCAAAGTTTTTCCAAATCTGACACCTGATGTAATTTCTACTGTATCAGATTCAATTTTCATTCTTTCGCCACGACCGTAACCTCCTTGACGGCGTTTAAGTTCGGAATTTATAAAATCTGTGTCTATTTTAAATCCTGCAGGAATTCCCTCTATTATTGCGGTCAAGCATTCTCCATGACTTTCACCGGCTGTTAAAAATCTAAATTTATTCATATTTTTTTATTAATTAATAATTATTTGGGAAAATATATTCCCTTGCTCTACATTTTGTTAATACTTATTTTGCATATTTTAGAAAAATTTGTTCTTTTGTTTGCATTAATTCTTCTGTAATTTGCCATTTTCCATTAATTTTTTTAACAATCATATATGTTTTAAGTTTGTAAGTTTCGCCTTTTGGCTGTCTTAAAGAACTAACTTTGTATGAACCGTTGCCTAAAGATGTAACGGAAATATTAGTATATGTGTTTTTATAACCTCTCATTCTTGCACCGGCTTGACCAATTTTCATCTGTTTAATATAAGTTGCAGTGTTTGTGTTAACGTTAACCAATTGACCATTTGGTTTTATAACTTGTCTAATAATTTTTGCGTTAGGAGAATACATTGTAGCAACGGTTGCACTATAAGAATTTGCTGCAGCAACGTAACTATTAAAGAAATTTAATGCCTCTTGTGCGCTATTTGCAAAAGCTTGCAATCCAGTCATCATCATAATTGTAAATACTGTTAATATAGATAATAATTTTTTCATTTTCAATTCCTTTTTTATTCTACACATAAGTATAACGATTTTTTTAATAATTTTGTTCATTTTAATTATATCATATAAACGTTGAATGTCATTATTCTCAATATGTAGTATAAATGAATTATGAATACTCAGGTTTTGTCAGAATATTTAGATTTTCTTGAAATTGAAAAAGGTTTGAGTGAAAACACGCTTGAGGCTTATAGAAGGGATTTGACTGATTTTTTCGATTTTTGTAATGATGTGGATATCAATAATATTCAGCGAACTCAAATTAATACTTACGTAAGAAAATTACATGAGAAAAAATATTCTCCAACCAGTGTAATGAGAAAAATTGCTTCTTTAAGAGGATTTTTTAAATGGGCTTGTGCCAATGAAAAAACTAAATCAAATCCGACATTAACACTTGAACAACCAAAAATTCCACAAAAATTACCAAAAGTAATGACGTTAGAAGAAATAAATTCTATCTTAGATCAGGATTTGACAAAATTACATAGGGTAATTGTAGAACTGCTTTACGGTTGCGGATTGCGAGTTTCTGAATTAGTTAATTTGAAAATAAATGACTATGATTTGAATGGCAAATATCTTGAATGCACAGGCAAAGGTTCTAAAGACAGAATTGTTCCGTTGGGCAAAAAAGCTATTAAAGCGATTAAAGATTATTTGCCGGAACGAGATTACAATATGCAAAAATATAATTTGCAAACCAAGCAACTTTTGGTAAACGAAAAAGGAAAAATTGTTACACGGCAAGAGGTTTATACTTTCATTCATGAACAAGGTCAAAAATTGCACAAAGCAATATCCCCGCATACTCTCAGACATACATTTGCGACACATTTGTTAGAAAACGGAGCGGATTTGAGAGTTGTCCAAGAGCTTTTGGGGCATAGTGATGTATCAACAACTCAATTATATACTCATATCAGTAAAAAAAGATTGAAAGAAGTTTATTTTGCGATAAATGGAAAAGGTTAGTTAATACCTCAAAGGTATTTTTGAACGGTTTACGGTTTTATGCTCATAGCCAAAGTTTGCAAGCATTCTACATGTACTTGTGTAAAAAATATTTTCATTCAAAGTTGGACCGATATTTATGCAACCGACTGTTTTTTTCAAAAATTTATATTCTATATAAGGAATAAACAAACCATTTTTCTCGCAAATTTTTGTTTGTTTTGCGAAATTTGTTCCTGTATTGTTTATAAAAATTATTCTATATTCTTTTTCATCTTTAAAATGCGGATTTTTAAAGAACAAACTAATTATGCTTAAAATATCAATCAATTCAATTGTTATATCAAGTAGTTTTTCTTTGTTTTTAATGTTTTTCAAAGCTTTTTCGTATAATTTGTTCCATTTTTCAAAAATCAATTTTAAAACTGTAATTTGCTTTTTCTTTTCATAAATTATGTTTCCATACACAGAATTAAACCCGATTTTTTCCATGTCTGCAATCAGGTCTTTTTTACAAAAACCAATATTGTATCCGGTGTATTTTTGTCCTTTTGCATAATTGTTCCACAAAGTTAAGTTATCACCATCTGTGGAAAAAGAAATTGTGTAATATTCGTGTTTATACCCAAAATCATCAGAGCCATTGATAATATTTGTATATTTTGTATAAAAATGTTCTTTGATTTTTGCAAACAACTCTTGATTGAGTTCTGGCATTTCATCAATAAGATTAAAAATAAGTTTGTAAGAATACGTGACTTCTTCTTTATCATTAAGATAAAGCGCATTAGAAAATCTTATTGTCCCAGATTCTAATATACTGAGCAACTTTTCAGGTTTTGTATAATGGAATAAAATACTATTTGAACCATTATCAAGAATTTTTCGAACTTTTGGTATTTTTTCTAGCAAACTATCATAATTTATCATAATTATAAACTCCATCTATATTATAACATATTTTTGAAAAAATTTCAGGTGATATAATGTAAATGGAGATAAAAATGAAAAAATTATTTTTAATTTTTATATTATTGTTATTTATTGCGACACCTGCTTTTTCAGATGATATTGTTAATGAAAATTCAGATGATACGACAGAAGAATTTGGAATGATTTATGAGCCGGAAAATGTAGAAGAAGAAAATATTGAAGAAACTTCTGCAGAAGATGTGTTTTTAAATTCTTCTCCTACAGAGCAATTAAACATAAAAAAATCAAAAAAATTCGGAACTAAAAAATACGATTTATCTACAAAAGAAGATAAAAATATAACTCCACAAAATGTTTATATGTTCCAAAACTTTGATCAGTATTCATCTAAATCATCTTCTTACACAAAACAAAAACAACATGGCAATTTTACACTCGGAACAAAATATGATAGTACATATTCTCCGGATAGTACAAGTCAAACAAATACGTTATTTTCAAAATATCAAAAAAATAAATTCTCATTCAATACATCGTATAAAAGTAATAGCCTTGCGCCATTAGACCAAAGAGGAAAAGGAACATTATCTTTTTCTCCGGAATACAAATTAAACAATAAAATATCAGTACAAAATATTTATTCAACAAGTTTTTTAGATAAAAATAAGAAAAGTGAAATTATGTTTTCACTGAAACCGTTCAAAGATGACAGGATGGATTTTAATATAGGGGCAAGTCAGATATACTCTGAAACTTCTGCCCCTACACGTTCTCAATTAAATTTTTCTACAAAATTCAGATTTTAAAAACTATTTTTTGTTAATTCTGTGTTTTAATAGAAATTCAGGATCAGCATATTCAATCCTTTGAGCTAGGCTACTTTCTGAATGATAACTTTCGTTCAAATCTCTTCTATCCATTCTGAAAAGACTTTTTAATTTTTCTTTAAATGAAGGATGTGGATTTTTCATTGCAACATTGAATTTGTAAATAGGTTCACCCGGCCAATGATTTACATCATCTTTTGGAGCAGATGTTTTTTTAACCCTTGCGATAATATCTTTGTCACCTTTAGCTAAATGTTTGATAGCATAAGAATCACAAAAAGCATCTGCTAAATAATTATTCCAATTTTTACCTTTTAGAATAACATGACCTTCAAATGATGGTTTATTATTAACCGGATTATTTGATGGGGTATAACCGTTAACACAATTAATTTTCATTTTTCCGTTCCTTTTTTATTTTATTGAGTAAGTGTACATTTTACAATTATTGTAAAACTAAAAAGGAAAATTTTTGCTAGTATTAACGAATTTTTAACAATTATTTTTTCTTTTGTTCTTTTTGAATTTTTTTCATTTGTTTTTGGTGTTTTTTATCTGTCATTTTACATTTTTTTAACAGCTTATCATAATAAGCTTGCTTTTGAACAGGATCAGAAATAGTTTCAGCCTCTTTCAATCCATTTTCAAATACTAATTTTTTCTCATACCATCCTTGATTCTTCATTTTTGTTGTAGAATGGCAAATCATAGGAATTCCTATTGGAGCAGTTATTAATAAATCTGTCAAAACTATACCAACAGATAATTCTGCGATGTTTTTACCTCTATTCGGAAATTGACGAGGATTTTGATATTTTTGAGGGACATATTCTTCCCAAACAGGAGCTTTAACCTCACTTGTCGTAATATTTTCTGCAATTGCTGTTGGAGCAATTGACAAAATTGATATAATTAATAAACTTGTAATTTGCTTTTTCATACTTTCACCTTTTTAATTTATATGTTGTTTGCGTAGTAATCTCATTATTTTAATTTTAATGGGATTACTACGTCACTTTACTCTTCGGAATAACATAACTTTATTTTTGTCCGTTAAATGCTTGAATACCTAAATATTTCGCTGCTGAACCGAGTTTTTGTTCAATTCTTAATAGTTGATTATATTTAGCCATTCTATCAGAACGAGAAGCAGAACCGGTTTTGATTTGTCCACTGTTTACAGCAACTGCCAAATCTGCAATAAATGTATCTTCTGTTTCTCCAGATCGGTGAGAAATTATTGATGTATAACCGGCAGCGTGAGCCATTGAAATCGCATCTAATGTTTCTGACAATGTTCCGATTTGGTTTACTTTAATCAAAATTGAGTTAGCAACTTTGCGTTTAATTCCGTCAGCCAACCTTCTTGTATTAGTTACGAACAAATCATCTCCAACAAGTTGGCAATGAGAACCAACTCGTTTGGTTAACATCTCCCATCCGTTCCAATCTTGTTCTGCCATACCGTCTTCTATTGATATGATTGGATATTTGTTTACCCATTCGGCTAAAAAGTCTGTCATTTCTTTGTTATCAAAAGATTTTCCTTCGCCTTTTAAGTTATATCTTCCATCTTCGTAAAACTCAGAAGATGCAACATCAAGGCAAATTTTGATTTGGTTTGTGTTATAACCGGCTTTATCTATAGCTTCAAGAATAACTTCAATACCTTCTGCATTAGAATTTAAGTTTGGAGCAAAACCACCTTCATCTCCAACAGAAGTAGCCATCCCTTTATTTTTAAGCACTGATTTTAATGTATGGAAAACATTACAACCCATTTCAATAGCGTGAGAAAAACTTTCTGCGCCTACAGGAGCAATCATAAATTCCTGAAAATCAATATTGTTATCAGCGTGCGCACCACCATTAATGATATTCATCATTGGAACAGGCAAAGTTAAAGCATTAATACCGCCTAAATATCTGTATAAAGCCATGTCATAAGCTTTGGCAGCAGCTTTTGCGACTGCTAAAGACACACCTAAAATAGCATTTGCACCTAATTTAGATTTGTTTTCTGTTCCATCCATATCAATCATGAATGTATCAATTTCTTTTTGGTGAGAAGCTTTTTCTCCAACCAATTCAGGAGCAATAATATTATTAACATTATCAACGGCTTTTTGAACACTTTTGCCCATAAATTTTGATTTATCACCATCACGAAGTTCAAGAGCTTCAAAAATGCCTGTAGATGCTCCTGATGGAACTGCGGCTCTCCCTTTTATTCCGTTAGTAAGTTTAACATCAACTTCAACAGTTGGATTACCCCTTGAATCAAGTATTTGTCTTGCATAAACATCTTCAATAAATGTTGACATAATTATCTCTCCTATACCATTAGTAAACCTTTATTTTTCATGCAATTTTGTCATAAATTATTTTACTTTTCAAGTGGTAAATTGAGGGAATTTTTATAATCTCAAAAATAAACTAACAGAAAATCCGATATCTTTTTTTAAGATACCGGATTTCCTCAGACAACGAACAATTGGTACTGTGTCTTTCTTTTGTAATGTTTTATTTCATTGTCGGACTAAACTTACCGATTAATGAAATTATCTGCTGTCGGGGCAGGTACTTCGACCTACCGATTTAGATGCTTTTTCCCTTGTGGGATAGCACCCATCCCAATCCCTTCCCTCAAAAGGGAAGGGAATGAAATATTTAGCATCTACTCATTACATCCGAAAGCAATAGTAATGTGTTCTCTTGGGTTAACTGCGGATATTTTATATCCTCGAGGGTCAACAAGGTAAGCAAATTCGTCGCCTGTAGTTTGGAATAAGCCCATTGTTCCAGATAATGCAGTTCTTGTTATGTCAACAGGAGCTTTTACTGTTTCCCACAAGCCGTCACCTAAGTTACGAGCTGCTGCACCAAATTGACCTTGAAACGCATGTCCTAACATATAACCTGCGTCATTTGAAACGTTTTCCACTGCGTTACCTAAGTTTGTAACTACACCACCAACAGTTCTACCTGCTACACCAACTAATGAACCTGCTAGTGTAAACGGCATTTCTACCAATCTTGCAACAGGGTTAACTTGTTTTGATTTATTAACTTGTGCTTGCAAGATTTGTTTTGGTAATTCTGTTTTGCAATCACCATTTTTAATGTTTGTGAATGACAATTTTAATGCACCTTTATCACAACCTGAAGGTCTGATGACTTCTACTACCTGACCTGTTACTGTTGATCCGCAAGGGTATGTTACGCCATTAATAGTTACGTCTTCAAGAGTGTTTGCTCTGAAGTATTGTCCTACATGGGATGATTTTGCAGTAAGTTGGTCAATCATTTTAACCTTTAATGTAGGAATTTTTACGATTTCTTCATTTTCTACAAAAGCATTTTTGTTCACAGGACAAGCCGGACAAATGTTGTTTGCAGTTTTAGGGTTTGTGTCGTAACCTAAAGCAACACGAACTGTTTGCATCATTGATGCCACTTCTGCACGAGATGCTTCTTTGTTAGGCATAATCATATTTGGGTTAGGCATGTCTTTCAAAGCCCCATTTTCAAGTGATTTTGCAACCGGTATTCTTGCCCAATTTGGAATAGAACCGCCATCTGCATATTTACTTAAAATTTCATCAGCTTTACATTTGTCGATATCACAAGTCATACCTTTGGCAATTGTTGCAAGTGCTTCAACCCTTGTTACAGGATGGTTTGGTTTAAAGTTGCCATCTGGGTAGCCTTTCAACAAGTTTTCATCAACTGCTTTTGCAATTGCTGCGTTAGCCCAGTTGCTTTTTGGTACATCTTTAAATAAACCTTCACGTGGCATATCGCATTTGTCTAAGTTGAAACCTTTAACCAAAATTGTTGCAAATTCTGCACGAGAAATATGTCTGTTCGGTTTGAAATAACCGTCAGGATAGCCGACAACAACGTCATTAATTGCCAATTTGTCGATATCACATGCAGCCCAAAAACCGTTCGGAACATCAGGGAATTGACAGCCGCCTAAGTTTGCAGCAGCTCCTGTTGTTTGCATTACTTGGTTTGGAATTTCATAGGGAACAAATGTTTTCTTTATTGCATCAATTGAATTTGATGATTGAAAATCAATAGGGCAATTATTACCATCCATCAATCTTTCGTTTCTGTCGATAGGAATACCGTTATGACGTGTAGGAGCTTCGTTTAAACATGGCATTTGTGTTGCTGCTCCTGTAATTTTACCATCTGTAGCAACTGTTGTGCCGTTAATTGCAGATGATAAAGCTCTTGCAGTTGCTGCGTGAGGTGTGTCTGTCGAAAAGATTGAGTTTGCAGGTTGACCTACGTAGTTGTTTGTACCATAGATTGCATTAGGGTAACCATAAACTTGTTTCATGTCTTTTCTGTCAGGTTTTCCTGTTTGCGGACAAATAGCACATGCCGGTTCTGCCGGTTTGTCACAACTAATTTCATCAGGGCAACCGCAGTCCTGTTTCTTTGGTTTTTCGCATGGATCGCAAGGTTTTGCTTCTTGTTTTTTGCAATCGCAATCAGGCATTGCTTTTTTGCATTTTGTACATGTGTTAGGTTTAACAGTTTCACATGGACATGCCGGACCTGTTACTACCGGTAATGGTTCTGCGCAAGGTGCGGGAGTTTCCGGTGTTGCGCAAGGACAAGCCGCCATTGCTTGATTCAAGGAACACGTTGCTATTCCAACGGCAATTGCAGCTGCCACAGTAAGTTTTTTAATTGTCATTTTTACCTCCTTGTGTAATGAATTTTTTCTAAAAAATTCACGAAAAAATATTTTTTAAAAAACCATATTAGATTATGTACTTTATCTTAGGTTATAAACATTACCGTAAGAGGTTATTCTGTTGGGCTATTTGAAAGTTAAAAAATACAGATTTGAACAACAAAACGGCACTATTTCAACAAAATAGTACCGTTTTATTGATTTAAAAATTTTATAATTTTAGTTGATTTTATGTTTGTATCCAAATAAATGCCATTTGTTGTGTTTTGGACAAAGAACTTCATTTTGTTCGCCGGAATACATTTTTTCTCCAAATGGACGAAGTTTTGGATCTCGTTTATAAAAAGCTTTATTTTTAATGCAATATTTAACTTCTTTTTTCTCCATTTTTCTAACAGTATTATATTTGCCCTTTTGTTCAGAGTTTAGAATTGATTTAAATTCTTTATCATATTTTTTGTCAATTTCTTGCATGTTTTTTTCGATATTTTCAACAACTTTTTTTTGTTTTTTTAAAGCTTTTTCGCTTGCATTATGTTTACACATGTTATCAAGAACATATTTTTCTTTTTCATATTCTTGGAATTGTTTTTTTAATTCTTCATAGCGTTTTTGGTCAATTACATCTTTACATTTTTGTTGATCATTTGATAGATTTAAAACATTATATAAAGTTGCATGTTTGTTGTACATAGATGTCATTAAATCAATACATTTTGTTTGTTTGTTACAACTGCAAGACGGTGTATTATCAATAGTAATCGGCTTTGTTCCTGCTTGAACATTTGATGTTAAAAACAATGTTAAAATAGTTATGGATATAACGATTTTTTTCATAAAAATCCCTCTTTCTTTAAAAGATTAAAGCATAATTTTTTCAGAAAAACAATATTTGTAGTAAACTCTTTTTATGGAAGAAATGAATTTAAGAAATTACGCATATTTAGGTGATGCTGTTTGGGAACTTTTTGTAAGAGAAAAAACAACAAAAATTACAGAAAATTCTAAAAAATTGCATAAAATTACAACCGAAAATGTAAAAGCTGGTTTTCAAGCAATTTTATTGCAAAAATTAGATGAAATTTTGACAGAAGAAGAACATGAAATTGCAAGACGAGCAAGGAATTTATCTATCCCAATCGGAAGGCGGCATATTCAAGCTGAATATAGGCAAGCGACTGCATTTGAGGCACTAATCGGTTGGTGGAATGAGAAGAATAAAAACAGATTAAATTTTATATTAGAAATCCTTGAAAAAGATTTAGTTTTTTAATTAAAAATTTTATAAAAAACATATATTTGTATGATGAAAAAATTAAAGTTTATATGTAATTATAATAGAATAAATTTGGAGGAAAATTAAATGAAAAAAGATTATCAAGAAATGATTAACAATTATCAAGGTGGCGACTTGGATTTGTCAGGTTGCAATATTAAAACATTGGAATTGGATCATGTAGATGGAAGTTTGAATTTGTCAAAAGCAACTATTGGCAAACTTTCAATCGGTTGGGTTTCTAACACATTGAACATGACAGGTGCAGAAATTAAAAAAATTGAAAAGCCAATTGATGCAAAATTTGTAAATATGACAAATGCAAAAATCGGTAAGTTGCCAGAACATATTTGGACAGATAGTTTCACAATGGAAAAAAGCGACATTGAAAAATTAAATACAGATATAAGAGCAAATGTATTTAATATCAAAAACACAAAAATAACTTCATTGCCAAAAAATATGAGAGTAAAAAGATTAATCGTTGATACTAAAACTGCTAAAAACTTGTCATTAATGACATTGAAACAATGTGATGAATTGGTTTTTGATAACGTAATGTATTCAGAACAAAATATTACAATGAACAATTTTGATTTTTCTAATGTAGTAAATGGTTCTAATATGGAAATGGTAAGCACATTTTAGTTGCTGAAATTTGATTTAAAAATTCAAAAACATGAAAAACGCCTTGAGATAATATCTTGGGGCGTTTTTATAACAATATTATTGAATAGCAGAAAGTTAATTAATATGGTAAAAATGATAGAATAGATAAGTGTAGTGAAGCTTTATTATATTGAAAATAAAAAATTTTAAAAAAAGGGGTTTACAAAAAAAAATCAGCATGTATAATAGAAATTGTGGCAGATGTCACAACCCAAATGTGGGGGTTTAGCTCAGCTGGTAGAGCACCTGCTTTGCACGCAGGGGGTCAGGAGTTCGAATCTCCTAACCTCCACCATTTAAAATCAAGAGCCGAAAGGCTCTTTTTTAGTATTAATGATGTTAGGAGTATGTATATGTTTCGTCAACCAAATTTTTCTAATTTAAGATTTAATATTATTCAAGCTATAAATCCATATATTCAAAATTCTTCAAATAAATGTTTTGGAAAATCTATTATTTCTTTACCTAACAACAAAGTAAAGAGTACAATAAATTTACCTAAAAAGCTTCTAAATAAAAATTTAAAAATAACTAGTCAACCGAGTGTTGATATGGTTACCTTATCTCCAGATGCAAAAATTGCGAATGTATCAAAACCTACACAAGATAGTAAGGTTGCTTATGGTAAATTAATAAAAAAAGTTTTAAATAGGTATTTTGATAATGATAATATAGCTACTGATTTCCAAAAAGACAAAAAAGCAAATTTAAAACAGCTTGTAAAAGAATTTGAGCGTGAACAATATCGTAAATATGTAGCTCCGAGAAAAAAAGCAAAGAAATTAATGAATGAAGATGCAGTAGAAAAATATAAAATGATGCAGCAAGATATATTAGATGAAGAAAATGAGAATAGAAGATTTTATAAACTTTATTTGAATCAATTTGAAGATTGGGATGATTTGGCGAGTTTGGAGTGTTAAACCGTATGTGAAGTTCCATCATTTAAAACAACTAGAACAATTAAAATTAGAGCCTAATGGCTCTTTTTTAATGCTTTCGATACATTTATCCTTTGAAGAAATTACAGCTGACTTGAATTCAGCGAACCCAACTTCCGCAATCTCTTTTTTAGCAATATACCCTCTCTAAAATAATTATTTCTAAATTAGCCTTTTTTATTAAATAATAAACACATTTACAAACTATCGTGACAAAATTTATTTATATCAAAACGCATTAAAAATACTATACCTATATATATTATGACATTGCTTGTGCTATCCGTGCATTTCTTTTTTTAAGAAAATCAATAGTTTTATCATGCCATATAAACCATTCTTTTGTATTTTGTGGCAAAGGAGAATCTTTTAAATTGCCAGAACCTATATAAATATTAACTTTTTTATAATCTTCTGAAACAATGTCTTGAAGGTAAAAATAATTAATATAACCTTTAAAATCATTAAAAAGATTGAAAAATTTTTCATCTGATTTTAAAACATAACTCAGAGGATTTTCTTTTCCTTCATAATATAATCGGATACATTCTATTGTTAAATCAACTCTATCTTTTATAAATGGAGAACATCCACGTCTTTGATTAATACTATTTCTATGTCTTGGGAATACTATCATTCCACCAATAGTATACGCTTTTCGAATGTATTCTTCTTGAAATTGTTGATAATTAGGAAGTTCAACTTTCAATTCATCTATCAATGATTTCATTGTTGGCCATCTAAAACCATTTATCAAAGAATCACTGCTAAGAACAAAATCTTTCCATAATAAAATGTTTGTTCCATAAGAATCTTGACTTGGTTGTAAATCCATATATTCACCATTTGGTAATTGTTTGCTCCATAGTATTTGGTGATATTTTTGTAATTTTTTGTTATTGGTATCGGGATCTATGTTACTAGAACCATACCCATTATTATTTTCCCAAAAATTATTCCAATAATCTTTGGTATCATCGGCAAAATTTAAATTAGTATCAATTATTGACATGATAGAAACTTAGCATAAATAACTCTCAAACACAAATTTATAAATCCAGACATCTTGACAAAATAGTAGCATTATGCTACAATATTAATATGAAGCATAATGAAAAAAGAGTTCCACATTATAACTTAAAACTCATAAAAGAGTTAATTCGACAACGGAAATACTTAATTCGTAAAATTGCAATAGAAAATGCTTTGTGTGATTTTGATTTAAAGTATAGGGATATAATATCTTATGTGCTTAATATTGAAAACTCTTATTTTTACAAATCAATGACATCTGAATATGATAATAAGTTATGGCAAGATGTTTATCATGTTCCAATAGGTAAAGAAATTGCTTATGTTAAACTTCAAATAGTTTCAGATGAAAGTGTTGTTATACAATTCAAAAGGAAATAAATTATGAAAAAATGTCCAGAATGTAATCATGAATTAAAAAGAATAGAAAACGGAACTTTGCAAACGAAGCATAAAACTTCTAATGGTTGTAAAGATATTCTTGTTGAAAATTTATCTTATTCAAAATGTGATTATTGTAATGAAATTTTCTATAATCCTGATGATTTGGATAATTATGAAATTCAATTTGAAAAAGCTCTTGAAAAAGAGAGAAAAAGTGAAAATCTTTTAACTGCAAAAGAAATCAAAGCTATTAGAAAAAAATATAACCTAACGCAATTACAATTAGAATTGTTATTAAAAATAGGCCCTAAAAATGTTGCGAAATGGGAAACATATAAATCAAACCAATCAAAGACTATTGATAAACTTTTGCGTAATATGAATGATGATTATTGTTTCTTTTTGAAAATGTTAAGTAATGTTGAAATAAAAGATTTTAATAACATTATTAATGAACATAGTTTTTATTTAGAAAATATCTCTATTTTAGAGTTAATTTCTAAATTTTATCCTGATATAAATATCAAAAATGTTAGTAAAGATTTTATATCTTATGTTAGAAAAGTTATTGAAAATTTATTCGCTACAGAGGTTGTTGAACAAAATTCTCAATTAATATTAAAAGAGGCTGTTTAATAAAATCTTACAGTTTTTTGATGTGTAAATTTTTATTTGTAGATTTTGAAAAATGCGTAACTTTAACATGCCTGAAATCTAACCAGTTAAGCAATCTTGAGAGTTTATGTGTTAAGCCGTATGTGAAGTTCTACCATTTAAAACAACTAGAACAATTAAAATCAGAGCCTAATGGCTCTTTTTAGCAAGTTTTACGAGGTTTTTAATAGTTGCACGGCTCTTTAGAGACCACTTTAACCCTTTTGTCTTTTGCAGTTGCAGACAGATATGTTTCTCTAATAATATTAGCGACTTCTTCCGCTGAAAGTTCGGTAGCTGGCAAGCTTGCTTTTTGGCACAAATCAAGGATTTTCAAAAACTATACTATGAAACATAGTAGCCAATATGCACAATATAATTCTCTTTTTTATTTAGAAAGTAGGTTAATGTTATCTACCCAAACAATATTACCTTCATTTTTAACGATGGTTGGGTAGATTTTAAAAGAAAATCTAAAATTTTCCTATAATTTTATTTTTATGCTACAATTGAACCTATGATTACAACTGATAAATTAACCGTAAGATTCGGTTCACAAACATTATTTGAAAATGTTAGTATAAAATTTACTCCGGGAAATTGCTATGGTGTTATTGGCGCAAACGGTGCCGGAAAAAGTACATTATTGAAAGTGCTTTCTGGTGAAATTGAGCCAACTTCTGGCGAAGTTCATATTTCTAAAGGGCAAAGAATTGCAGTTCTTCGTCAGGACCATTTCGCATTCGATAACTACAAGGTTATTGATACAGTGATTATGGGACATAAAAAGCTTTATGATATTATGCAAGAGCGTGATGCTTTGTATGCAAAACCTGATTTTAATGATGAAGATGGTATAAAGGTTGCGCATTTGGAAGAAGAATTTGCAGAACTTGATGGCTGGCAAGCTGAAGCTATGGCTGCCTCTTTGCTTTCAGATTTGGGAATTCCTGATGAAATGCACTATGAATTGATGTCAGAACTTTCCGGTAGTGAAAAGGTGCGTGTTTTGTTGGCGCAAGCGTTATTTGGTAACCCTGATATTCTGCTATTAGACGAGCCGACTAACCACCTTGATTTGAATACTATTGCGTGGTTGGAAGAATTTTTGATTAATTTTCCTAACCTCGTTATTGTTGTTTCGCACGATAGAAAATTTCTGGATAATGTTTGTACGCATATGGCAGATATTGATTACAAAAATATTCAGCTTTATACCGGAAACTATTCTTTCTGGTCACAAGCGAGCCAACTAATTAAAAAGCAAAAGGAAGAACAAAATAAGAAAACTGAAGAAAAAATGGAAGAACTGAAGGCTTTTATTGCACGTTTTAGTGCAAATGCTTCAAAGGCAAAACAAGCAACTTCCAGAAAAAATATGCTTGATAAGTTGTCATTGGAGGAAATTAAGCCATCTTCAAGACAATATCCGAGAATTAGGTTTACTTATAACAAAATTCCTGGTAAAGATGTTTTGCAAGTTAAAAATCTATACAAAACAGTTGATGATGAACTTTTGATTAAAAACTTGAGTTTTGAAGTTAATCAAGGTGAAAAAGTTGCGTTTATTGCTCGAGATCCTTTCATTATCACAAATCTTTTTGATATTTTGGAAGATAGAGTAAAACCTGATAGTGGAGAAGTTGTTTGGGGGGTAACCGCAACTCATTCATATTTTCCGAAAGATAACAATTTTTATTTTGAAAATAACAAAACCATCATGGAATGGCTTGCAGATTATTCACCGGATCAGCACGTAAATTTTTTACGTGGATATTTGGGCAGAATGTTGTTTTCAGGTGAAGATGCGGATAAAAAAGTCAATGTTCTATCAGGTGGTGAAAAAGTTAGATGTTTGTTTGCAAAAATGATGATTGCAGAAGCAAATGTAATGATTTTGGATGAACCGACAAACCATCTTGATTTGGAAAGTATTACGGCATTAAACAATGCTTTGATTGACTTTCCGGGAACAATTCTATTCACATCTCAGGACTATCAATTAATACAAACAGTTGCAGACAGAATTATTGAAATTTCTCCAAAAGGTTATATTAATATGCGCAACAAGTATGATGATTATTTGAAAAATCCGGTTGTTTTGAAAAAACGTGAGGAATTATACAAGTAATTTTTTCTGAGTAAATCCAATATACGTCATTTGTAGGATTAAAACATTTTTGAATTGTTTTAAAATACTAATGGGTTAAATATTGGGGTAGTTCTTATGGAAGATGTATTTTATCCGCAAAATAACGGAGATATTTCGTCATCGATTACACAAAGTTGGACAGAGCAAGCAATTGAATGCTATTCTATCAAATGTGATTGCAAGCAGTGTTCGCTAAAAAATGGGCATTACTCTTTTAAATGCCAAATGCCAAAAGTTATTGATATTTTGATAAATGCAATCGGATATCCACAACAAACAATCTGATATTTGTTGTATAATATTTCTGATGAAAAAGATAGTTATATTTTTTGCAGTATTTATAATTACATTTTTGCCCGCAAAAGCAGATATCGTAAAGGTTTCTGCAGATGATGCCGTTCATCTTGCGTTGGAGAATAATCTTGAATTACAGGCAAAACGCAAAGAAATTGATATTTTGAAACAAGAAGTGAAGATGGCTAATGCACTGAAAAATCCGCAGTTGCAATCTTCTATTTTAGTTGGTAATATTGGGCGTTCAAATGCAAGTCAAGCCGGTGTTGCTTTACCTATTGAGATTGCCAAAAGAGGTGTTCGCAAAAAGGCTGCAATAGCTAATCTGAATTTGATGGAAGATAAAATCAGGCAAGAGGAATTGAACCTTAAACTAGAGGTGATGAGTGCATATTTTGATGTTGTTTATATGAAATCTGTTGTTTCGATTTTGCAACAAAGAGAACAACTTTATAGGAAAATGCGCCAAGTCGCAGAGGCAAAACCCAAAACATCACCAAACTATGAAGTTGAAAAATTGCAATCTGATATAAAACATAAGAAACAATTAATTTCTTTAAATAAAGCAAAAGCAAATTTGATATATGCACAATTCCATTTTAATAAAGTTTTGAACCTAAAAGATACATCTACAATGTATGATACTCGTGAAAGCTCATTGTTTCAAGAGCATATTTCTTTGTTAGATATTCAGCTTCCTGAATATTCTACGATTGAAGAAGTTGCGATGAAATATAGTTATTCGATTAAAATTGCATATGATAATATTGATAAATCTGAACGAGATCTTTCGGTTGCAAAACATAAGCCTATTCCTGATTTAACTGTACAAGGCGGTTATGCGTTTTCGGGTGACGGACAGTATCATGGTGCGTATGTTGGAGGGTATTTTGATTTGCCTGTCTTGTATTCATACAGACCGGAAATCAAGCGTGCGCAAATTATTCTTGATAGGGCGAAGATTGATGAAGTTTCTTTTGAAAATAAATTAAAATTTGCACTAAAAGAGGATTATAACAATTTTAAGTATGCTAAAGAGAATATGGGATATTATAAAGCCATTCTTAAAGAATCTGATAACATTCTAAAAATGTCTGAACAACGTTATGCAAATGGAAAAACTTCTTTGCTAAATTTATTCATTATAGAAAATTCTCACCAAGAAATTTTGAATGAATACATTAGCGATATGCAAGTTTATTATGACGCATATCTTGATTTGATGCACAATATGGGACATGACATTTTGTTAGACGAAAAGTCATTGGATGATTTATAATAAAATTTTTTGATTTTTTTTGCTTGACAAAAAACTCTTTTTTATATAAAGTTAGTTTAAACTAACAAATGAGGAAAAGCATGAAAATTACTACAATTTGTAAATATGTTGATCAACCAATGATTTTGAATAAACTCGATAAAAAGATGCCGGCTTTGTTGATTGGGACTGGCGGAGCTTTTGGAGTTGTAAATTCTGTAAAATCTGCTCAGAAAGATAAAAAGACAGCTAAACAAAAATTTGCGCAAAATGTCATAATTATTTCATCTACAATCGGTGCATCGTTGTTGGGAACTAGAGGTTTAAAAATTAATGGAAAAAAGATTTTTAAAGGTTTGATGGAAAGAGTTCCTTTGTCAGAACTTCAAAAAGTTCAAACATCAGCTGTAAACAAATTTTTAAAAACTGAAAAGACTACTGACAAACAAGTTCTTGAGGCTTTGGAAAGAGTTAAAGTTAGAGAACTTTCACCAAAACAAATAGATACACTAACAAACAAACTTCCTACATCTCCTGCGAAAAAAGAACTTTTTGAGGTAATTTTGCCTGAAAAGAAAAACTTAAATTCAAAGGAGATTTTTTCTGAGATTAAACGACTTTCTCTATTGGGGTTAATTCCTGTTACAGGTGGAGTTGCGGGTGGAATTGTTGCTGATAGAGTGGTTAATAGAGGAGAAAGCGCAGATTTGCGCAAAAAACGAACTGCCAATAAGGTTAAAGAGGGATTATATCAGTATTTAGCAAATATTTTCTTGTGTAATGTCGGAGCCGGTAGTGCATTATTTATTTCTGAAAGGTTAGAAAAAGCAAAAAAAATTAAACCTTTAACCCCGATGAAAAAATTGGTTGTTATATTGTCTGGGATTACGGCTACCGGAATTGTTGGAGGAAGCTATATAGCTAATTATGTTAGCAAAAAGTGCATAAATCCGTTGTTTGGGGAGAAAAATCAGAAAAAATTATATGGTGAACGTAAGCCGGAGGCTTTGGATATTGCTTTACATGCTGATGATATTGCAACTGCAGGAATTTTATCAGGTTTTAAGTGGATAGAGCCAGCTTTACCATTCATGTATTTTATTTCCGGTTATAGAGCCGGAATTGGTTATCGAAATGGAAATAACCTTAATAGCACTAATAAATAAGTTTTTCTACACACCTTCTTATACAAAAAGAGCCTCTGCAATTGCAGAGGTTCAGTTTTGATAAAATTTTCTTTTATTATAATGATGCTTTGAGTTCGCTCAAACATTTTGCCAATTGGTCTGGACAACTTGTTGGCTTGTCACCGCATTTAATTCCTGAAAATTTTGCGATTACATCATCAATTTTCATCCCTTTTACAAGATGTTTAATTCCCATTAAATTTCCAGGACAACCGCCTAAAAAATCAACATCAGCTATTGTTCCATCATCATTTAGTTTCACTTGCATCAATCTGCAACAAGTTCCGTGAGTTTCGTATTGAATAACTTTTTCCATATATTTAATCCTTCTTAAACTTTCTTTACTTACATTATATTGACAAATTAAAAATATGCAATAAAAATAATATATATGAAGAAATTTTTATTAACAATACTATTAATTATAACATTGCCTTGTTATGCTGAAACATTTTTGACTGGTGGTGTAAATTATAATGTAGACACCGCAAGACAAGAGTTACAAAATTCTCCGGTAGAAAAACTCCCTCAAGAACTTGTTTCTCAAAATCTTTTGGATAAAGATTATGAGAAAAATATTGGATATGCTTTGCAAGGAAATGTTTCTTTACAAGATAGAGCATTGGCATTTTTCTCAGATGGTACTTATGCAGTGCTTTATAATGAAGATAAACTTCATGTCTGGTATTATGATAAAAATGGTAAATTGATTTATATGGAAGTTCGTGACGGGTTGAGTTTCCCTTACAAATCTTACAAATATTCAATTGATGGAACTTTAGTAAATATGGGATTGCGTGTTTCTAAGGAAGAAACTTTTATTTATAATCCGCAAGGAAAACTTATTGCGCATTGGCTTGGAACTAATGCTTATGATGAGGGCGGAAATGTTATAATGACGAGAAAATATATTCGTTAATTTTGTTATTTTATTGTTTTTCGTGCTATAATCTTCTCAATATAGGAGAAATAAAATGTCCGGACTTGAGAAATTAATAGAAACGGCACGTGGAAAACGTAAAGCTGATCTTGTAATAAAAAATGCAAATATTATAAATGTTTTGTCAGAAGAAATTCATAAGGGTGACATTGCAATTTGTGACGGAGTTATTGCCGGAATTGGTGAAAATTACGAAGGCGAGAAAGAAATTGATGCAAAAGGTGCATATGTTAGCCCCGCTTTTATTGATGGTCATGTACATTTGGAAAGTTCTATGGTGCTTCCGCATGAATTTGCCAAAGCTGTTGTTCCTTGCGGAACTACAACAGTTATAATTGATCCGCACGAGATTTCAAATGTTTTAGGACTTCACGGTATAAGCTATATGCACGAGGCAGTAAAAAACTTGCCGTTGGATGTTTTTACGATGCTTCCTTCTTGTGTGCCGGCTACTCCTTATGAAACTTCCGGTTTTGATTTAAACAGTTATGATTTAGCTCTTTTAATAGATAGTACTTGGGTACTTGGAATTGCTGAAATGATGAATTACTCAGGGCTTTTGAATTTGGACAAAACTGTTTTGGCAAAACTTGATTTAGCTCGTTCTAAAGGCAAAAGAATTGACGGGCATGCTCCGTTTTTGAGTGGAAAAGATTTGTGTGCATATATTGCAAGTGGAGTTAAGTCTGATCATGAATGTACAACTCCTGCTGAGGCAATAGAAAAAATTCGTCTTGGTATGTATATTATGATTAGAGAAGGCACTGCCGCAAAAGATTTGGATGCGCTAATTCCTGTCTTGAAAGAAAAAAATACAAGAAAATGTATGTTTGTTACAGATGACAGACACCCAAAAGATTTGAAAGTTCATATTAATGATATGGTTCGTCGTGCGGTAGATGCAGGTGTTGATGTTGTAAAAGCGGTTCAAATCGGAAGTTTGAATACGGCAGAATACTTTGGTTTGAAAAATCAAGGTGCAATTGCTCCCGGATATAAGGCAGATTTATTGATTATGCCTGATTTAAAAACATTTATGCCGGAAATTGTTATTAAAGATGGAAAAATTGCCGCTGAACATGGAAAATTAACTCAAGCATTTACAAAATTTGAAAAACCATCTGTAAGAAGTTCTATTAACGTTCGTTGGATTGAGCCAAAAGACTTTGAAATCAAAGGAACTTCAAAACTTGTTAATACAATCGAAATCATTCCTCATCAGTTAGTAACAAAATCGTCTGTATGTGAAGCGAAATTTGAAAATGGATTACTCCAAAGTAATATTGATGAAGATGTTTTAAAAATTATTGTTATGGAACGTCACAGAGCAACAGGAAATATCGGAAAAGGCTTTGTAAAAGGTTTTAACCTAAAAGCAGGTGCGATAGCTTCAACTGTAGCACACGACTCACATAACATGATTATTATTGGTACAAATGACAAAGATATGTACACCGCATCTGTTGAATTGGTTAAAATGCAGGGTGGAAAAGTTGTTGTAAAAGATGGAAAAGTTGTAGCACGACTACCGTTGCCTATTGCCGGTTTGATTTCTGATAATGATATAGAATATGTATTGCAGCATTGTGAAGATTTAAACAAGGCAGTAAAAAATCTAGGATGTTCGTTGGATGATGCGTTTATGACAATGGGATTTTTGTCATTACCGGTAATTCCTGAACTAAAAATCACTGATAAGGGATTATTTAGTACGAAAAAATGGGATTTTGTAGGCATAAATGCAGAATAGTTAGTAAATAACATATGAAGAATTAAATAAGGATGTTTTTTACTTTGAATTAAGAGCTTTTTCTTTTTGTTCTTGAAGTTTCTTTTTGAATAGAACTTTTTGGAATAAGTTATACATTTTTTCGCTATTAACGACTGTAATTTGCGTTTTTCTATTTACAAAATCAACGTTTACATAAGGCTTTTGACTGAATATATTGTTTTCTATATTAACGAGTTGAAATAGCCCCTCAGTTAATACACTGATGGGCTCTCTCAAAAATATATCAAATGTTTTTCGAATATCGAATTTTTTCATTTTTAGTCTGGGTTTTAATGTTTATTTAGAGTTTAGGAAATTTCTATACTCTGTCTATTTTATTTGCTAGTTAGATTTTGGTCGCATCTTTTCGATACGTTTCATAATATCGGCTCTATCAGCAGCGTTAGGGTTAAGTGCTAAGTATTGTTGATAGTATTTTACTGCACCTCTGTAATTCAATTCTTTTTCGTAAGACATAGCTTTTAACTTAGCGATTTGAGGGCTATTGTGATAGAAGTCGATTGCACGGTTACAGTATTCAATTGCTGATGCGTAGTTGTTTTCTTGATATTCATGTTGCGCAATATCGAAAAATTCGTTTGATTTAGTTTCGCAAAGATTGATATACTCAATACCGTTTTTAGCAATAATGTTATCAGGATCTTTCATCAATGCTTTTTGCAAAGCTAATCTTGCAGTTCTGAATTGTTTATTATGAACAAGAATTTCTGCTAAATACAAATCGTCATCAACTGAATTTGAGAAATTAACTGCGTTTTCAAATGTATAAACAGCATCTTTTTCTCTGCCTAAAGCCAAATATGCTTCACCTTTGATTACACTATCCATCAAGTTGTTTCCGGCTGCTTGAACAATGTAGTTCAAACTGTCACGAGAAAGCGGATCTTGGTGAATAAGTTTTGCAAGTTTTAATTTTGCAAGATGTAATTCCAAATCTTCAGGACATTTTTCAATTGCCTTGTTTATGTAGTCATAAGCGAGATAAACTTCTTTGTTTGTTGTGATTCCGTTATTTTCGCCACGATCTTTAGCCATTTCGTAATATGTGTTTGCAAGACCGACAATTGCATCATCATTGTATGTTGAATCTCCAACAAGTTTTGAATAATAATCAAGAGCTTGATCATATTTTCTGATATGTAATGCCATATTTGCAATTCTTAATTTGCTTTCAGAGTTGTTTGGATTAATTGCAAGAGCTGTTTTCAATTGCTCCATCGCAAATTCTTCATCTGCACGATTTTCGTAAATTGTAGCAAGGTTCATATAAGGTCTTGCGTTTTCAGGTTTTACAAGTTGTGCTTTTTTGAACGAATTAATTGCAGCGGCTTGGTTACCTTGTTTCAAATATAATTCACCTTGTAAAGTTAAGGCAGGTGATGAATTTGGGTTTACGTGTAATGAGTGGTTAACCCATGTTAAAGCTTTTGAATAATTTCCTCTGCGAGTTTCAACTTGTGACATGTGATACCAAGCAGTTGGGTTGTGAGTGTTATATTTCATTGCACTCATAAAACTTTTTTCTGCAGCATTCAAATCGCCATTCATCATTTGAACAACACCAACATTGTCATGAGCATTTGCAAAGCCTGGATTGATTTTTAAAGATGTGTTGAACAAATCTAGTGCATCACTTTTGTTGCCTAATTTTAATGTTGCAACACCCATTGCATTATATGCTTGGTAGTATTTTGAATCCAAATTTACGGCAGTAACAAATTCTTTTATTGCAGAATTGATAAGTCCTCTTGTTGTTTTGATATAATCAACGTCAGATGCAGTTTGACGTTGCATGTAAACATACCCTTGCGCATAGTGCAAAATAGGGTTTCTTGGTGCTTTCTTTAGCAATTTGTCCAATTCAAACTGTGCAGGTTCTAGTTTGTGTTGTTTTGCCATAGAAACGGCTCTTAAAGCTTGTAAATTAATATCATTCGGTTTAGTTTCAATCATTTCTTTCAATTTAGCATCAGCTTCATCGCAATGGTTGTACTCAATCAATTTAGCGATTTCCGGATACGGCTGGGAAATTGATTTAACTGCATTAACATTTTGTTGGGAATAAATGTTAGGTACTGTAGTCGTATTTCTTTGCACTTGTGCCTGTAATTCTTTTGCATTAACTTGCGTAGATAGGGCAGCTATAACGACAATAGACGATATTAATAATTTTCTATAATTCATTTTATCTCCTGCGCGATAATTTAATTATTTTAATTCTTATAAAAGTATTGTATAATACTATTTATAAAAATGCAATAATATAAATGTAGTAGAAACCGTATATAAAAAGGCGATAACAAATTATGGGAATTAACTCAAATTCAAAACAAGATTTAGAAGATTTTAAATCTTATATCATAGCAGAAAAAAACTTTTCAGAACATACCGCAAAAGCCTATTGCTCGGATATTTTAAGCTTTTTAGTATGGATGGATGATGAATGTTGTGAGGATGTAAACTTTTCCAAAATCAGAGATTATATACACTTTATACAAAAGTTTAATTATAAAAAGACTACGGTTGCGAGAAAAATTGCTTCGTTAAGAACTTTTTACAAATATTTATACCGAGAACGAAAAATTGATTCAAATCCTGCAATGAATTTGAATAATCCAAAACGCCCGAAATCACTTCCAAAATTTTTGACACCGGATGAAGTTGAACAAATTCTCAATAATACAAAAATTGAAACCCCTGCCGGCTACCGTAATAGAACTATTTTAGAACTTCTTTGGGCTACAGGAATGCGTATTTCTGAACTTTCCGGTTTGAATTTTGGTGATTTGAACTTAGAACATAATGAAATTAGAGTTTTTGGTAAAGGCTCAAAAGAAAGAATTATTCTTGTTACAGATAGAGCAAAAAATTATTTAGAAAGATATATTGAAAGCGCAAGAGCCTTAATCCCAAAAGGTTTTCCAGTTCCTCCACAAGATGAAAACTCTCCTGTTTTTATAAATAATACGGGATATAGACTTCAAACAAGAACTGTTAGAAACGTAATAAATGAGGTTGTAGAAAAAATAAATCTTCCAAAGCACGTAACTCCACACGTATTTCGTCATAGTTTTGCGACACATTTAATTGAAAATGGTGCAGATTTGAGAGTAGTTCAAGAATTGTTAGGTCACGCAAGTATTTCTAACACTCAAATCTACACTCACGTATCAACCCAACACCTAAAAGAAGTCTACAACCAGTCCCATCCGAGAGCGTAGTACAATAAAAAACTTATTTATTTTCATATTTCCCAGGAGTGTATTTATTGTAATACAACTTATCATTTCTCATTGTTTCTATAGTAGAGCTTTCCCAGTTTGATAATTTGGTTGGTTGTACAACATAACCATATACATCGATACCAAATTGATTTGGTCCTTTATTCGGACCATTAACATCGATACCAATTAAACCACATTGAACACCAACACCGCCATATACATAATTGCCATCTGCATCTTTTTTATTAGAAACGCAATTACCTTTACTGTCCTTATTACATTGAGGCCATGCAACACCACATTTTGTAGAAGAAGCGGCAGAATTATTATGAGTACCTGATTTTACATAATTATGCAAAAATATACTTGAACCATTTGTTAACTGCCCTTTCGCCCAACTTGTGCTTTGATCATAATTAGACATACTTACTGTACTTCCCCAACCATTATTTCTATAGCGGGCGCCTATCATATTATTTGATATGCAACCTTGGTTTGAAGCAGTTCCGCAGCTTTTAGACATTTTTAAATTTTCGGCAAGTTTGTTATATAACTCTTGAGTTGAGTTCATCGCAAACATTTCTGCATAATCAGTATAACCATATTTTGACTGTACCATATATAAAGATTGTTCAATTAAGGCATTATTTTTCTTTAACGCAGTAATTAATTGTTTTTCTCTATTATTAGCCACCAACGTAGGCATTGTAATAGCAGCTACAACACCAATAATACCCAATGTTACCAATACTTCTGCCAAAGTAAAAGCAAACATATTTTTTCTAACCATATAATACCACCTTTTCATTTATTTTAGCCAAAATTGTAACAATTTTATTTATAATTGTCAATATTAAAAATATTTGATAAATTAAAAATATGGATGAAGTTATTGAAAAATTAAAAGAGTTAGGATTTAATGAATATCAATCAAAAGTTTATATTGCGCTTTTGAAAAAATTTCCAGCGACCGGTTATGAAATCAGTAAACTTGCAAATATTCCGCAATCAAGAACTTATGACACACTTAAAAATCTTGAGAACCTTAATATTGTTTTGAGTTCAAATTCCAAACCGATAACTTACACTCCGATTAAGCCTAAAGAATTAACAAAGCGTTATAAAAGGAAATTTGATTCTACGATAAATTTTTTAGAAAAGAAACTTCCTGATATCAAAGAAGAAGAATACACAGAACCGATTTTGTCTATAAATGGCAGAACTAAAATTATTGACAAAATTATTGAAATAATAAAAAATGCCAAAACAAATATTTATATTGAGCTTTGGGGTGAGGATTTTAAACACCTTGAACAACATTTGTTGGATGCGTATAATCGTGGTTTAGATGTGAAAATAGTTAAGTATGACAATTTTATTTGTAATTTTGGAACAGTTTTTGAACACTCTGGAGTTCCGATGTTGGGGTATTATTTGAGTGGAAAATTTTTGTTTTTGGCGGTAGATGATAATGAAGGTCTTTTTGGCATGACCCAGCCAAATAAAACTAAAAATCCAAAAGTCTTGTGGACAAAAAATTCGGAAGTTGCATTTTTGATAAAAGCTCTTGCGGTTCATGATATGTATATGATTGACATTGCGGATAATTTCCCTGAACAATTGAGATATTTCTATGGTGCAGGATTGAAAAAATTGCGTGATAAAATTTTACATTAATTTACTTTTAAAATAATTTTCAAAGGTGTATAATTACTTAAAAGGAGAATTTGGGAAATCCTTCGGGATAGTTAAGTGGTGGTGAAAATTTATGTACGGATATAGTTTTGAATTAATAACAGGGCCGATGAGTTGCGGAAAAACAGAAGAACTTTTAAGACGTGTTAGGCGTTCCATTATTGCAAAAAGAAAAGTTAAAGTTATTTCGCCGGAAGTTGATACCAGAGCAAAAGGGGATTACATAGAATCAAGAAATGGTTTGTGGCTTGATGCAATTAAGGTTAAGCATGCCATTCAAATTATGAGTGTTGTAAAACCGGAAGATGAAGTTATTGCGATTGATGAGCTTCAGTTTTTTGATAAAAATATTGTTAAAGTTATTTCAAAACTTATGGATGAAGGCAAAAAGATTATTGGAACAGGCTTGGAGCTTGATTTTAAGGCTGAACCTTTTGGAAGTATGCCTGAATTGATGTGTATAGCTACAGAAGTTCATAAGTTGCACGCAGTATGTATGAAATGCGGTTGTGAAAATGCAACAAGAACTCAAAGATTGATTGACGGAAAACCTGCTGACAAGCACTCTCCATTGATTATGATTGGTGGAGATGAAACATATGAAGCTCGTTGTATCAAATGCTATGAACTTCCTGATAGGGAATTAGAAAAGAAAAAACGTGGATTTAAGCTTCTAAGTTTTGAACATTAGTGCTTTGATATTACAAATATCATTTGTCTTTTAATCCATTCCATAATAATTCCAACAATATAATTCTGTTGAGATTGAGTTAATTCAATTCCTTTTGGGATTTTGTGCCATTTTGATAGACAACCTCTACAGCAACATGCGGTTGCGTGTTGTGCGATAAAAACCGGATGTCCCTTCATCGGAGTTTGTTTCCCATCATTAGGGATTTCTGCCGGTGCAAGGCGTTTAGAAATAAAGTCGTGAGCATGACGTTCAATAGTATCCAAACCCTTTTGTGCGACATAATCTTTATCTGTCTGTTTGAGTTTGAATTTGCTCCTAAAATCTGATTTTGCCAATCTGTCAAATATATCTGCCATAATTGTATTTTAGCATAAATTTGTGGTTAGTGTAAGTATTTTTCGGACTGTTGTCCTCAGTATGACGATTTAACCCTCTCTCGTGGTTGTAATTAAAAATCTTAGCTGTCTAGCACTATAATAATTCTTCTATAGCTAAAACAACATCATTTACCGTTCTGATTTGTTTGAAGTTTTCAGGTGAGATTTTCTTTTCTGTAAATTCTTGCAATTTTACGGCTAAATCTACTGCATCAATACTATCAAGTTCCAAATCTTCAAAAAGATTTGCATCAAGCGTTAATTTTTCAGGAGCGATTTCAAAATCGTCTACCAAAATTGTTTTTAATTTTTCAAAAATTTCTTCTTGTGAATATTTTTTACCCATTTGTACAAACCCTTATTGAATATTATTTTTAATAAAATCAGCTATAGTTTTAACTGAATAAAAATGTTTTTTGTTTTCTTCTTTATCTTCGCCTAAATCAATATGATATTTCTTTTTTAATGCCATTCCAAGTTCTAGTGCGTCAATACTGTCCAAACCTAAACCACTACCAAATAACGGCTCATCATCTTTTATATCATCAGTTGTTATATCTTCCAACTCTAATGAACTGATAATTAGAGTTTTAATTTCGTTTTCTAAGCTCATCTTAATCCACCTATTTATACTTATAACCTAATTAGTGAGTAAAGTCAAACTTGATTTTTTCGCAAATTGTATTTCTTAGCTTGATTTCTGAAGTTTCATTGAAGTCAGAAAGTTTTATTGGTTCAAGTTGGGTTATTGAATAAGTTATAACTTTTTCTCCTGCATCATAAATAGGTTTTCCTTTTTGCAAAAACGGATAATCGCATACTATTTTTACAGGCAAAATATCTGCTCCCGATGCAATTTGTACGGCTGCTGAACCTTTATGGATTTTTATTTCTTCGCCTTCAACAGTTCTTGTTCCGGTTGGAAAAATTATTATATTGTAACCGTCATTGAGGGTTTTTGTACAAATGTTTTTGAACTCATCAAGCTCAATGTTGTTTGGAATATATACATTTTTGATTATGTTTTTGAGAAAAATATTGTTCAAAAGTTCTTTTTTGGCGATACATAAAGAATTGTCATAAATTCCGATAAGTATTAATATATCAATAAATGTCGGATGTGTTGCGACAATAATTTTCCCTTTAACCTGCTTTACTCCATGTTTTTCTATTTTGATTAGATTTAAAACAACGAAAAATTGTGTGTAAATATGCCATAATTTATGTATTATGTGAGAAAATTTTTCACGTTTTTTTTCTCCTTGTAAAAATATTCCACCAATCGGCAAAAATAAAAAACTCAATAATAAAGAACCAATTCCGAATATGGTGAACACCATTACAACCAAAAATCCACGAATAAATCTAGTCATTTACACGCTCCATAACGAATAACGGACAAATATATTTTCCGCCTTTTATAAATTCATTAAAACTGTTAGGTAACAATTTGTTGGAATTTTCTTTTATTACAACTTTTTCACCTTCATCATAATCAATCAAAATTGAGATGCTTTCATATTTATCAACAGAATCTGCATAGCAAAAAAGAGTTTTTTCTTTATTCATAACCGCATCTAAAAGCCCTGAAGAAAATGAGTTCTCGCCCGCTGCAATCGAGTTATACGAATTATAGATTGTTTTCATTAGAGAAAACAATCCTATTGTTGAATTGTGAACCGAAAAACTAAATCCGGTCGGAGAAATTTCGTTTTCTTCATGTTCTTGTTTGATGAGTTTTACAACTCTTTCCAATTCACCATATCTTGAAGCATAAACAAGTTTTACATCTTCGTTATCATAGCATTTCAGCAATGTACTCATTGCGATTTTTCCAACGGGAGAAAGTTTCCTTCTCATCATCATTGGAATAGCGGATAAGTCTATATCTTCTCCGCAAGAATAAGAAATCTTTTTTATACGAAATTCCAGATTATTCATGGTAACATATTAGCATGAACGGGATTTTTATAACAGATGCGAGTGCGGTTTTTGCAGACAAATTAACTCTTGATGATACGATTATTAAAGGTGGCAAATTCTATTTTGGAAAATTGGAAAAAGATTTTGAGCCAATAGATGATGAACGTTATGATTTGAGATGTAACAGGGTTTTAAAATATCTTGTTGATAAATTGGATTTGTCTGGATTTGAAAAAGATGAAATTGGAATTGTTATTGGAACTACAAATTCCGGTATTCAAGAATTTGAAGATTCTGAAAACAAACACCACGCAGAACTTGGAAATCCTGCTGAATTTTTGAAATGGTATTTAGGTACAAAAAATTATGCTGCAAGTGTTTCTACGGCTTGCACTTCAGGAGCAAAAGCATTTTCTACCGCAGTAAAATTGTTGCAAAATGATGTTTGCAAAGTTGTAATTGCCGGAGGCATTGACACACTTGCAGCAATGCCGTCATATGGATTTCACGCATTGGAAGTTTTGTCGCATGAAAAATCCAATCCTTTTTCTAAAAACAGAGATGGAATAAGTTTGGGTGAAGGCGGGGCATTGTTTGTGTTAACAAAAGATGTCAAGATGCAAAAATGCTTGGATGTAAAGTCAATTACTAATGTCGGTCGGATTTGCAAATCTGATAACGAAATTGTAGCTCTTCTTGGTATTGGTGAAACTTCTGATGCTTATCATTCTGCCACTCCCGATCCTGATGGAGTTCAAGCGGTTAGAGCTATTCAATTAGCTCTTGATGATGCAGGGTTAAAGGCTGAGGATATTGATTATATAAATTTGCACGGAACTGGAACTGTTTCAAACGACTTGATGGAAGCGAATGCAATTTATAAGGTTTTTGGAGATAATGTTCCTGCAAGCTCAACAAAACCTTTTACGGGACATTGTTTGGGGGCGGCAGCAAGTATTGAGGCTTTTATTTGCTATCAAATTTTGAAAGGGAAAAGAAATTTACCTATTCATAAATATGATAACGAATATGATGAAAATTTGCCAAAAATTAATCTTGTAAATTCAAATACAGAAAATAAAAAAATAAATACTTGTATGAGTACGTCTTTTGGTTTTGGAGGGACAAATGCGGTTGTAATTATTGGAAATAAAACTGAAGCTGGCATTGCCAAAAGCGATGAACGACGTAGTAATCTCATTCAGCCTGCAAATAATGAGATTGCGACGGCTACACTAAGCGTTTCACCTCGTAATAATACAAATAATTACCTCTCTGCATCTCAATGTCTTCCTCATTCTGAACCAATGGTTTTGATTGATAAATTAATTGATGTTGATATGAAAAAACAGATTGTTAAGACTTCTGTCACTATTCACAAAGATAAAATCTTTTTTGATAAAGATATTAATGGGGTTTCTCCGCTTGTTGGGATTGAGTTTATGGCGCAAACAATAGGTTGTTATGCTTTTTACAAGGCAAAAATGTCAATTCCTAAAATTGGTTTTTTGTTAGGAGCAAGATTGTATGAAAATTCTCTTGAAAAATTTGAAAATGGTAAAACATATATTATTACTGCAAGAGAGGTTTATGGAGATAGCGAGCTTGTTTCATTTGAATGTTTAATTTATAATGAAGGTGAAGATGGTGATGAAAGTAAGTATATTGCCAAAGCTACAATTAACGCATTCCAACCAAAAGATGTTGAAAAATATATAGGGGAATTAGAATAGTGGGTGAAAATAAAAAAGTTTTAGTAACAGGTTCAAGTCGTGGAATTGGTCGAGAAATAGCTCTATTTCTTGCAAAAAATGGTTTTGATATTGATGTGCATTATGCGCATAATAAAGAAAAAGCACAAGAAGTTGCAGACGAAATAAAATCTTTTGGGCAAAATGCGGAAATTTTGAAATTTGACATAAAAAATAGAGAAGAATGCGCAAGAGTTCTTGCAGACAAGCTTTATTACGGAATTGTTTTAAATGCCGGAATAGCGAGGGATAACGTTTTTCCATTGCTTGAAGGTGATGAGTGGGATGATGTTATTCAAACGAATTTAACAGGATTTTATAATGTTTTGAAACCTCTTGTAATGCCAATGATTTCAAACAGAATAAGGGGGCGAATTATTACAATGTCGTCTGTTTCTGCTCTTTCCGGCAACAGAGGGCAAATAAATTATGCTGCATCAAAAGCAGGTATTATCGGTGCAACTCGTTCTCTTGCGCTTGAACTTGCAAAACGTGGAATTACTGTAAATTGTATTGCTCCGGGTGTGATTGAAACTGATATGATTAAAGATGTTCCGGTTGATGAAGTTAAAAAACTTATTCCGATGAAAAGATTGGGGCAGGCAAAAGAGGTTGCAAGTCTTGCTAATTATCTTATGAGCGAAGATGCGTCATATATTACGGGGCAAGTGATTTCTGTAAACGGAGGACTTTATTTATGAGGCGTGTTGTAGTTACCGGTATGGCATTAGCAAGTCCTTTAGGATGTGATATTAATACGGCTTTTTCAGGGTTACAAAAACTTGAGAATTGTATAGAATATGATACAAAATTAGACCAATATAAAAGATTAAATACAAGACTTTCTGCATATGTAAGGGGGTTTGAAATTCCATCAACATATAATAGAAAAGTTCTTCGTACAATGGGGCCTGTTTCAATTATGGCGGTTAGAACTGCAGAACTTGCACTTGAAGATGCCGGATTGTTGGGTGACGAAATTATTACAAATGGTGACACCGGTGTAAGCTATGGATCTTCTGCAGGGTCGCTTGATGCAATTATTGATTTTTACGGAATGCAAATTGATAAGGAGGTAAAGGGGCTGAACTCCGGTTCATATGTGAAAATGATGTCACAAACGACGGCTGTCAATATATCACTGTATTTTAAGACAATAGGTCGGTTGATACCGACATCAACTGCCTGTACATCCGGATCAATGGGGATTGGATATGCTTATGAGGCAATTAAAAATGGGTATGAAACAGTTATGATTGCCGGTGGTGGTGATGAAATGCACCCGACAGAAATTGCTATTTTTGATACGTTATATGCAACAAGTTTGAAAAATGACACACCAAAACTTTCTCCTTGTCCATTTGACAAAAATAGAGATGGACTTGTTTTGGGAGAAGGTGCAGGAACTTTAATTTTGGAAGAATACGAACATGCCAAAAAACGAGGTGCTAAGATTTATGCTGAAGTTGTAGGATTTGGGACAAGTACTGATGGTACACATATTACAAATCCAAATAGAAAAACTATGGGTAGAGCATTAGATTTGGCATTAAAAAGCGCAAAACTTTCTGCAGACAAAATTGGATATGTAAATGCGCATGGAACGGCGACTATTCAGGGTGATATTGCCGAAACCACCGCAACAGAAGAAGTTTTTAAAAGAAAAGTTCCTACAAGTTCGACAAAGAGTTATACCGGTCATACACTTGGTGCATGTGGTGCAATTGAGGCAATTTTAAGTATAGAAATGATGAATAAGGGCTGGTTTCATCCGACATTGAACTTAAAAGAAGTCGATACTGAATGCGGAAATCTTGATTATATACAGGGAGATGGTAGGGAAATCAAGACAGATTATGTAATGTCCAACAATTTCGCATTTGGTGGAATTAATACATCGTTGATTTTTAAGAGATTATCGAATTAAATTATGGAAAAATTGAAAAAATTAAAAGCTATAATTCCAGTTTTGGGTACTGTGTGTGTGGTTTTGTTATTTCATTTTAGCAAGATTTATGCACTCAAGTTCTATCCGGTTATTGTTAATTCTTTTATTTTTTGTGTATTTTTTTCATCTGTTTTTTGTGAAGAAACTATTATTCAAAAAATTGCTAAAAAAATGGATGGAGAATTAACGGATTTCTCTCGAAATTACACACGAAAACTTACTTATGTTTGGTGTATATTCCTGTTTGTAAATTTGTCTATTTCTTTTGCAACTGTTTTTATGTCGCCCAAAGTTTGGGAATTATATAATGCCTGTATTTCATATATTGCGTTAGGTGTAATGTTCGGGGTAGAATATATTGTGAGAATTATTTTGAGAGCTAAGTATGACAGAAAATAGAGAGCCATTTGTTTTTTATACATCAGGTTCAACAGGTGAACCTAAAATTGTACGCAAAAGTTATGAGTGTTTATTCAACGAGGCAATAGATTTGGCAAAATTTTTCGGTTTTTCAAAAGACATTGTTTTTGTTTCTACAGTTAGTGATGAGTTTATGTATGGAACAACATTTACGCTTATGTTACCAAAAGTTTTAGGTTGTAAAGTTGATGAAGAAAGAGTTGTTTATCCGGAAGATATAAAAAATTATGACAAATTCGTTTTTGTATCTACTCCATCGTTTTTAGAAAAATTAGCGAAATATAATTATACTTTCAAACAAAAACCTGAAATGATTATCTCTGCGGGTGCAAAATTGGATGATAAAATATTTGAGTATTTAGAAAATATTTCAAATGGAGTTACTGAAATATATGGAAGTACAGAAGCAGGAGTGATTGCGTATCGCCAATCTGCAAGTTCAAGGTTGAACTTTTTTGATGCGGTAAAATATGATAATGGCAAAATTTCCTCTCCATATTTTGATGAATCTGAGCTTGAATTAAATGATGAATTAGAGTTTTTTCAAGATGGATTTGTAATAAAACAACGCAATGATAGGATTGTAAAAATTCAGGAAAAACGAATTTCTTTAGATGAAATAGAAAAAGTTTTGAATACAAATAATTTTATAGAAAAATCCTATTGCTTAAAATTGGATGACAAGCTTTGCGTTGCAGTAGTTTTGAATAACGATGGGAAAATTTTTCTTGAAAATAATGGAAAATTGGAGTTGGTAAAAAAGATAAAAAAAACAAATTCATGCCATAGTGGAGAAGGGCGAAAAGGTTCTTTATTCATACTACCTAAAAAATGGCGATTTTTGACAAATTTACCAGTCAATGGTAGAGGGAAAATTGATAGTAAAAGGATTCAAGAATGGTTTAACACTAACATAACTTATCCTAATGTTGTTGGTTTTTCTAATGATGGTCAGAATAGTGAAATTGATTTGATTTTTCCGAAAAATAGCAACTTTTTTAATGGACATTTCCCTGATTTCCCAATTTTACCCGGTGTTGTACAATTGTTTTTTGCAAAAGAGTTTGCTAAAGATGTGTATAACCTCGATTTTGTGCCACAAAAGGTTAAAAAGATTAAGTTTTCGTCAATTATAAAGCCGGAATGCAAGGTAAAACTTGTTTTGAGTAAGAAGGAAGGTTCTGTGGATTTCAAATATATTTCTGGCGAAAAAACTTTTTCTTCGGGAACTTTTGTTTTATAATGAGGCTATGATGGCAGTATGTGAAACTTTTATTGATGTACAATTTTTTGACCTTGACCCAATGAATGTTGTTTGGCACGGAAATTATGTCAAATACCTAGAAACGGCAAGGTGTGATTTGTTAGCAAAAGTAGGATACACATATGATGATATGAAAAATGATGGTTATGCTTATCCGGTTGCAAAAATGGATTTGAAATTTATTCAGCCTGCAACTTTTATGCAAAAATTGAAGGTGGTATCTACGATTGTTGATATTGAACCCGCTTTGAATATCAAATATGAAATTTTTGATGTTCAAACCGGTGAAAAGATTTTTATTGCAAAAAGTATGCAGATTTGCGTTGATATAAAAACACGTAAAAGTGTATATGTTGCGCCAAAAAGATTTGTCGAAAGGTTGAAAAATTATGCGTAAATTTTGTATTTTTTTGTTAATAATTTTATGCGGGATAAATATCTGTTTTGCTTCGGATGATATTTTTAATCATCCTTCTACAAGCAAGGCTATTTCATCTCAAATGCCAAAATTAAAAGATGTTTCATGCAAATTTACGCAAGAAAAATATATAAATTCTGTTGTTTTGAAATCAGGTGGAAATTTTAAGTTTGTAAAAAGCAAAGGTGCGATATTTGAAACTTTGTACCCTATAAAATCGACTGTATCTTATACATCAGCTCAAAATAAACAGATGAACGACGTAATTGTTGCGGTGTCAAACAAAAATTACTCATATTTGGATAAGAATTTTTCTTTGTATTACAAACGAGAAAACGGTAATTGGACAATTGGTTTGAAACCTAAAAAAGGTACAATTATTGCTTCTCAACTTAATAATATAATTATTAAAGGAAATGTTGATATTAACAACATAAAAATTGATGCAATTAAAAACGGAACTACGGATATTCATTTTAAATGCGGAATAAATTAATCAATATTTTTAGAATAGTTTTTATCTTAATCCTTGTAACTCTTGGTTTACTGGTATTTTTTAGACCTGCACATACAGAAACTAATATTTTAAAAGCGATTTTTTCATCAACACAAGATAATTTGTTGATAGATTTGAGCAGTAGATTTTCGGCAAAAGTTAATGTAATTGTGGAAAGTGACGATCCGCAAAAAGCTGAAAATACATCAAAAATGTTTTATGCTCAAATTGATAAAAATAAAATGCAAACATCAGACGTAAATATTACTGGGATTTTGGAGGATCTTGAAAAATATCATAACAATTTATTATCAAACAAAACTCGTAAACTGTTAATAAATAAACAGTTTGATAAAGTTATCGAAAATTCTTATGAAACTTTGTATAATCCAGTAATGCCACCGATAGGTTCAATTGATGATGATCCATTTTTGTTATTGACAGATTTTGTTATGAATTTGTCCGGTAATACTCAAATGCCGACGAATTTTTCACCAATTCAGTATAATGATAAATATTATAGTCTGATAAAGCTTGATGTGTCGAGTGATTTGGCGTTATCTCCGACGGTTTTGAATACCGAAATAGAAAAATTAGTCAATCTCCAAAAAAATTTGAGCAAAGATGGTGTAAAAGTTTATTTGACCGGCGCACCAATACATTCGTATTTTGCAAGTAGCCATTCTATTTTCGAAATTAATTTGATTTGTATATTGTCTACTTTGTTTGTAATTGCGCTTATATTCCTGTATTTCGGCTCGCTAATGCCTCTTGTTCCGATTGCGCTGAGTATTGGAGTGGGGATTTTTTCCGGATACTGCGTTACGGCATTGATTTTTAAAGATATACACATTTTGACATTTGTTTTTTCAACAACATTGATAGGTGTTTGTGTGGATTATTCTTTACATTATTTTGTGACTTTGAAAGAGGAAAAAGATGGAAATACTGCAATTAGCAAAATCTTTAAAAGTCTTACAGTGAGCTTGATTACGACAGTGAGTGCATTTTTAATTCTTTTGTTTGCAAATTTTATTTTGTTAAAACAAATTTCTGTTTTTACAATAACAGGTTTGATAACGGTTTATGGGATTGTGGTGTTATTTTATCCAATTATGAAAGATGCAAAGATGTTTGGGTGCAAAGGGGGACAATCTTTATCTGTTAAAATTTGGCAGTCAATGCAAGTTTTAAAAACTAAATTTAATATTGCCAATAAAATTAACTCAAAACATTTACGTTTTTGCGCTTCTACAGTGTTTGTAATTTTTCTTTTTTTAGTTATTTTTAATGTTCATTTTGATGATAATATCAAAAACATGTACACTCCGCCGAAAAATCTTCTTAATGCTGAAAAATTGTTTACGGAAATTATGGGTTCTAATGGCGATACGTCTATTTTTGTTGTGAAGGGTGATAATTTGGAAGATATTTTGCAAAAAGAGGAACAAATTGCGGATAAATTGGGTGATACAGAATATCAATCACTGAGTAAATATGTTCCGTCACAAAAACGCCAAAAATCAAACCAATACCTGATAAAAGAATTATATAAAAAAAATTTGAATGATTTTGCAATATTTTTACCACCGGCAAAACGTGTTCAATTGCTAAATCAAAATATGTCAGATAAATTTTTGACTGTGAACAAAGATTTTGAATTTATGAAAAATAATTTTTTAATAGATAAAAATACTTCAATGATGCTAGTTTCTGATTATAGCGGGAAAAATATTGATGGAGTTAAGATAATTAATTTTCAGAAAGATATTTCATCTCAAATAAGGCATTGTAGAAGGGTTTGTTTGGAATTGCTAATTCCGATTTTTGGGTTGTTGTATATTTTATTAGCAAAAATTTATGACAAAAAATCAGGATTAATAATTCTTTTACCATCAATTTGTTCGGTTATTTTTGTGTTTGGAATGTTGGTGATATTTGATTGTCCTATTAATCTTTTCCACTTGCTTGCAATATTTTTGATAATCGGTTTTGGACTTGATTATTCTGTTTTCAGATTTACAAATCCTGAAAAATCAGGAGATTCCGTATTTTTGTCTTGCATAACAACTGTATTTTCATTTGTGCTATTGGCTTTTGCAGGTTTTAAGCTCATAAGTTCACTCGGAACAGTTTTGGCACTAGGACTTTTGAGTTCTTATATTTTTAGTTTAAAATTGATAAAGAAAGATATAATAAAGGGTAAAAATGAAATATAGACGTATAAAAAGGCACGTATCTCCACATATAAAAGCACTTGCTGACGCTCAAAAAATAGCTTTTGCGCCATTGACTTTTCAGGCAGTAGCGACAATGTTAAAGTTTGGAATTTTGGAGTTTTTAGACGAAAATCCGTCAACTGTTGAGCAAGTTATAGAAAATTGCGGTGTTTCTAAATATACAGCAGAAACCTTGTTAGAAGTGGCTTATACTTGTGGAATTGTTGTAAAAACTGAAAATAGATATTCCACAAGTCTTGTCGGGGCAGCGTTTTTGCATAATGAGATGACTAGGGTTAATTTCAATTTTACAAACGATGTTTGTTATCTTGGGGCATCAGAACTTGCAAATTCTTTTGAAAAAGCTGAACCGGTTGGGTTGAGAAAGTTTGTCGGAGATTATGAAACGATATATAACGCTTTGCATTTGTTGCCCAAAAGCATGCAAAAGAGCTGGTTTGAGTTTGATCACTTTTATTCTGACAGATGCTTTGAGGAAGTTTTAAAAATTATTTGTGAAAATTCTCCTTCTCAAATCTTTGATATTGGCGGAAATACAGGAAAATTTGAATGTGCTTGTCTTGAATTTGACAAAAAACTGAAAGTTAATATGATTGACTTGCCAGAAAATATTGAGGAAGCGAAAAAACACCTCAAAAATGAAAGATTAAATTTCTTTGGGCTGAATATTTTGAAAGATAATCTTCCAGAGCTTTCAGGTGCAGTATTTATGAGCCAATTTTTGGATTGTTTTTCCGAAGAACAGGTTGTGACAATTCTTTCTAACGTAAAAAATTCAATGCAAGATGGAACAAAAGTCTTTATTTTAGAACCTTTTACGGACAAACAATTGTTTGATGGTGCAACATATTCGCTAGTTCATATTTCATTATATTTTACTTGTATGGCAAACGGAAACAGTAAAATGTATTCTGAAAAACGAATGATTGAAATGGCGCATAAAGCAGGTTTGAAAATCCATAAAAAGCACGAAAATATTGGTGTTCATGATTATACTTTGCTAGAGTTGTGTTGAGGGAAGAATTGGACGAAAACGATAATCAAAAATGGTTTGAAATAAAAGAACAGGCAGCAGGGCGAAAACGCTTGCTATTGTTGTGGTATATTTATAAATTTGTTGGGAAAAAACCTGTAAAATTTATAGTGTTTTTTGTAACTCTTTTTGCGTTTTTAGGTGCGGGAAAAGTAAGAAAATATTCTCAAAAATATTTGAAAATAGCTACTGGAAATGGTGGCTTAATTCAATCATTTAGGCACTTTTTGAATTATTCATACAGTCTTGTTGATAATATGGAAATGTTTACTGACAATTTTTCATTTGAGGACATTTATTTTGCAGATGAAAATGTTCAAAAAATACTCTATGATGACCTTTTAAATAAAAAAGGATTGTATTTTTTATGTTCTCATCTTGGTAATATCAATACGATGCGAACTTTTTTTCGTTCAGGTGAAGTTATTGATGATATCAGGGTAAATTTGTTTTTAGAAGCGCAACAATGTCAAATTTTTAAAAACTTTATAAATTCAATATCTTCAGATAACCCGATTACCGCTTATCCTGTAGAAAATATAGATGTTACAACTTCAATTGAGATTAAAGAAAAATTGGATAATGGTGAAATTCTTTTTATTGCGGGGGATAGGACTTCTGCGCATAATGAAAATGCGACGTTTACATCTAAATTTTTGGGGCAAAAGATGGGCTTTCCGATAGGAGCATTCAAGTTTGCTCTAATTTTGGGTGCGCCAATATATTTTATTGTTAGTACGGCTGAAAAAAATAATAAATACAAAATTCACTTGAAAAAATTTGAATTTCAAGGAAGTCGACAAGAGAGATTGGCGGAGTTGGAAAAACAATATGTAGAATTTTTAGAAGATTTAACTAAAAAATATCCGCTTCAATTTTATCATTTTTACGATTTGTTTTTAGAATAAAATTTCATGTTAGAATTAAATTATGATTAAGACTGCGATTTTTGACCTTGACGGAACTTTATTGAATACATTGGAAGACCTTAAAGATAGTACGAATTACGCACTAGAACAATTTGGTTTTCCGACAAGAACTCTTGAAGAAATAAGAAAATTTGTTGGTAATGGCGTGAGAAAGTTGATAGAGCGTGCAGTTCCAACTGATTGTGATGCCGAAACTACGGAAAAATGTTTGGCAATTTTTAAACAACATTATTCGAAAAATATGTATAATCATACAAAACCCTACAATAGTATCTTAGAGATACTAAAGAAGTTAAGTCATAAAGGGCTGAAAATCGCCGTTGTGTCTAACAAATTCGATTCTGCAGTAAAGGAGTTGTGCGAAAAATATTTTACCAATTTAGTTGATGTCGCAATCGGTCAAGCTGATGATGTTCCGAAAAAACCAGCTCCTGATGGCGTTTTCAAGGCAATGAAAATATTAAATGCCGAAAAATCTACATCAGTTTATATTGGCGATTCTGAGGTTGATGTTGCGACTGCCAAAAATGCGGATTTACCTTGTATTGGTGTAACTTGGGGTTTTCGTGACAAAAAAGATTTGATTGGTGCAAAATATATTATTGACAATCCGCTTGAATTAATCGAAACAATCGGGAGAATGTAAATGGAAAAATTATCTGTAAGTTTGGAAGATTATATTGAAGAAATTTATATTCAAGTTTTGAAAAACGGGCAGGCAAAAGTTACCGATATTGCAAACGAATTGAAGGTAAAAAAAGCTTCTGTAACAGGAGCTTTGAACATTCTTTCTACAAAAAAATTGATTAATTATGCGCCATATTCACCAATAACTTTGACTAGTGAGGGCGAAAAAATTGCGAAGAATATTCTAACAAAACACGAAAATATTGCTTCATTTTTTGTTGAAGTTTTGGGGGCTGAAAAAGACGAAGCTCTTGAATTGGCGTGTAAAATGGAACATATTGTATCAGAAAAAATATTTGGTAATATGATTAAATTAACAAATTATATAAAAAACAATGCTAAAGAAGATATTAAAAACTTGTATGAAAACAATTAAAAACCTTCTTCTTTGCTAAAATTCAGAATATGGTCAAAAATCTTTTCATTATATCTATTATCAATTGCGCTGAATGGTAAAACTACTCCGCCAAACTGTTTTTCAACATTCTTTATGACATTTAAAGTTTTTGATTTTGGTACGTAATCCATTTTTGTAATAATAGTGAAAATCGGCAAATCATAAGCCATTACCCATTCACGCATTTGAAAATCATTTTTTTGAATGTCATGTCTGCCATCAACAAGTTGAATAAGAGATGTGATTTGTTTTCTTTCCAATAAATATTCTTCCAAATATTTTTGCCAACGGTTTTGCGCTTCTTTTGAAACTTTTGCATATCCATATCCCGGCAAATCTGCAAGCATAAATTTGTTAGAAAAATCAAAGAAATTTATTAGCCTTGTTTTACCAGGTGTGTTTGAGGTTTTAGCTAATTTTTTGTGATTTGCAAGTCCATTGATAAAAGAAGATTTTCCGACATTAGAACGACCCAATAACGGAAATTCAGGTAGTGTGTATTCCGGACACTGTGATAATTTTTCTGCACTTATTAAAAATTTTGCTTGCATATATTTCATAGCCATAGGTTTATTATAGCATTTAAAATGAATAAGTAAATAAGCAAATAAAAGCGTATCTTTTCATATAATTCGCTTTATGCTAAAATCGAGTTATGGAAAATGGAATTTTGTCTATAAAAATTAAGCCAATGGAAAAAGTGGATGTGGATAACGTAATTGCCATTGAAGAAAAAGCATACGGTCCGCACCATTGGTCAAAGGATTCTTTTTTGAGTGAACTTTCTAATGATTTGGCAAGATATTTTTGTGTATTTAATGAAAATGGTGATTTGATTGGATATTGCGGATGTTGGCAAATTCTTGAAGAATCTCATATTACAAATATTGCTGTTCATCCTGATTTTCGTCAAAAACATGTTGGTGAAGCTCTTTTGACGGCTATTATTGATGAATGTTATCGGAATATGGCAAAATATATTACATTAGAAGTTCGTGTCGGGAACAAGCCTGCTATCGGACTTTATGAGAAATATGGCTTTAAGTCGCTAGGAACACGCAAAGGGTATTATCAGGATAATAATGAAGATGCCTTAATAATGTGGACAGAAAACATTTTTTACGATAAATTTAAGTTAGGATATGAAAAAAATATCGCTGATTTAAAGAGGAAAATTAATATTTTATGACTAATAATACTGCCGCACCAAAAATTAGAGTTGTAAAAAAACAGATTGAAGGTATAAGATTATCATTTGGAAGTTTATTGCTGATTTTATGTTGCACTTTTTTACTAATTCTTGCCACATTTACTCAGTTTAATGTAACACATTTTATCTTGCCTTCTGGTCTTTTTAGCGGTGAGCAGTTGAGTGTACAAGATTTTTTACATACGTATAAACTTATTCCACAAGTTCCGGTTGTGATGTTTATAGGTGCGTTTTTGGGCAGAAAATTTGGTATAACAAGTGTTTTGTTATATATTTTACTTGGTCTTTTTGTAATTCCGGTTTTTGCTCTCGGAGGAGGTCCAAAATATATTTTTGAATACAGTTTTGGATATATTTTAGCTTATATTCCGGCAATATTTTTTGCGGGTTCAATATTAAAAAGTGGATTTTCAAATAGAAATATTCTACATGCTGTGCTTGTTGGAGTGTTGACAATCCATATTATTGGAATTTTGTATATGTTATTTATTGCTGGGTTAAAACACGATGGTTGGACTTTTATGAGCGGTTGGATTTGCTCGCAAAGTGGAGCAAAAATCATTTATGACCTTGTGTTTAGTTTTGCAGCAGTGTTTATTGCAAAGTACGCAAAAATTATTTTGTGGTTCTTTATGTAGATTGAAAATCTATCAGACATAAAAGGGGTAATACAATGAAAATTCAAAAAACAAGTTTTAGTAATCCGTCATTTGGTTCTAACAGGAAGAAATTTGATGTTCAAGGTCATATTGGCACGATGTATGATAATGGGCGAAAAGTTACATATAATTCTCAAAATATTATTGATACGGTCGAGCCGAATAATGTAAAAAAAGTGCTTGTAAGTTCGCTTTCAGGATTGAATGCGCTTGGACAAGATACATTTTGTTCTGAAATTGAATCTGCAAAAGAAATTATCGCAATGAAGGGGAATGATAACGTTAAGTTGTTGCCACTATTGTCTTGCCAACCAGGTATTGCGCAAGATACAACCGTTGCGGAAAAACTGTTGGATAAAAACAAGTTTTATGGATTGAAATTCCATCCGTCTAATACAAATAAAGCTATTAAGGATAATTTTGACATTTATTCAAAATATATTACGTTGGCAGAAAAGAAAGGATTGCCTTGCGTTTTTCATTCCATAACAGATGGGAAGTCTGATCCTGTTGAGATTATAAAGCTTGCAGAACAACACCCGAAACATCCTATTATCTTGTATCATATTGATTTGGCAAGCCAACCGGAACAAATGGCTAGAACAATTGATAATATTTCAAGTTCTGTAAAAGCTGGGAAATCAAACTTGTTTATTGATATTTCTTGGCTGACAAATTTATGGGATAATGCTGAACAGAACAAAAACACTATAAAACAAGCGTTGAAAAAACTTGGTGCAGATAGAATTTTGTTCGGCTCTGATACTCCGATTACAGAAATGGGTAATAGGGATAATTATGGCAAATTTGCGGATTTTGTTGAAGATACGGTAAAAGAATTTTATACAGACAAGCCAAAAGAAGGCGAAAAAGCTTTGAATAAAATCTTTTATGATAATGCAGAAGAATTATTTATTAATAAAAATTGGTTTAATGCAAAATCTCAACCTTCTAAATCAAAGGCTCTGTTGATAGGTGTTGGGGTTGGAATAGCTGCAATTGCGGCTATTGCTTTAAAATGTTTGTATGGCGCAGACAAAACTGTTGAAAATAGTCCTTCTCACGTAAGCAAAAAATAATTAGTATTTGTTACTTGCAAAAACAAGCGCAATAGTGGTTTTCGGCGATATTGTCAAGTGTCGGAATTTTTTCGGTGCAAATTTCAATACACTTTTCACATCTCGGGTGAAAACGACATCCTGAAATGTCTTGCAAAATCGTCGGTGGTTGACCTTGAATTGTTTCAAGTTTAGAATTTTTGTTTGACGGAAGTGAGCGTAAAAGTGCTTGTGTGTATGGATGTTTTGGATTTGCAAAAAACTCTTTTGATGGTGCAGTTTCAACAATTCTGCCAGCGTACATAACTGATACATTATCAGAATTTTCGCCAACAAGTGCCAAATCGTGTGTAATCAAAAGAATTGATGTGTTTTTGTTTTTTTGAATATCTTTTAGCAAAGACATAATTTGCGCCTGAATAGTTACATCTAGTGCGGTTGTCGGTTCATCTGCAATCAAAATTTCTGCATTACAACATAATGCCATAGCGATAATTGCACGTTGTTTCATACCGCCTGAAAATTCGTGTGGATAGGCCTTCATTCGCTCCCTTGCACATGGAATTTGAACAGCCTCAAGTGCTTCAATAGCTCTCCTTTCAGCTTGTTCTCCTTTTAAGTTTTGATGAATTTTAATGACTTCTAAAAGCTGGTTTCCGATTGTGTATAAAGGATTTAATGAGGTCATAGGATCTTGTGGGATTAGTGCAATTTTAGCTCCTCTAATTTTTTGCATAGCTGATTGCGGTTTTGATAATAAATTTTCGTTATTATAAATTATCTCTCCGCTTGTAATTTTTGCGGTTTTGGGTAGCAAATTTAAAATACTCATTGCACTAATTGATTTTCCACAACCGGATTCTCCGACAAGTGAGTGCATTTCACCTTTTTCAAGTTTGAAAGAAACATCAAATAATGCTTGCCTAAAACCGCATTCACAATTAAAACCCAGATTAAGATTTTTTACATCTAATATCGCCATAAACATATAATACAACATAGTTTTTAATATGTGAATAGGTAAAGAAGCTAAGCAAAATAAAGTCCTCCCTTGTGAGAGGTGATAAAAGGCGGGTGTTGATTGAATATTATGTATTTAATTTAGCCTGTCATTACGAGGAGCGAAGCGACGTTGTAATATGTAAATTAAAATTCGTTCAAAATGACAATAAAACCTGTTTGTTAACAAATGTTAAGATAAATTTTCTTCGGCTTATACCCTTTATTTATAAGCTTTTTCAGGTTTTGACATGGCTGAAAGTCCATGCTGGCATGCAATTTTACAATCCAAAAATTTTTTATTAAAGTACAGGGGATAAAAATTAATTTGATTTTCTTTTCACGAGGAAAATTGAAAGGGGAAAACAAGATGAGTATTAACAATGTATCTAATTTTTATGGCAAAGATTATGCCGCTGAGTTTGGTAAAAAATGGGAAGCTCAAATAAATGAAAACCAAAAACAATTATCTGGCATGGGCGTAACTATTCCTATTGGACAATCAGTTGATAAAAAAACTGAATTAACAGGATTACAAGTTGAAAAATCAGACGTTACTGCAGAAAAAATTGATAGAGAATTGACTTCTGATAAAGCTATTAAACAAGCTGAAAAAGAAGCTCAAAAAGCATTTGTTGAATACGGTTCAGAAGATGGTAAAAAAGTTTCTGAAAAAGATGCAAAAAAATTAGCTAAAAATTATGTTGAAAATGAACAACATAAAGAAGAAGTTAAAGGTACTCAAGTATTTATAGATAAAAAAGCTTACAAAGCAGCTGAAAAAGAACGTAAACAAAATTACGAAAAACTATACGATACATACAGAGAACAAGGTTTGACAAGAAAAGAAGCAAAACGTAAAGCTAACGCTCAACTTGCTGATAATGAGTACATTCACGGAAGAAAAACTCGTAAATTTGTAGAAAATAACAGAGCTTATTTCTACGATGAAAACGGTAATTTCTCAAGTGACAAATTTAAACAAAAAGCCGTAGAATTTGCAAACATCAATACTCAAGATGATGAAACATTGAACTATCACTTGAGTTTGAAAGAAAGACGTGCAGCAGCACAACAAGAAGGTGTAAATGCAAAAGTAATTAAAAATATTGCAAAAGCATCAAACTTAGATTACGAAAAAGATAATACAAATCTATATCGTACCGCATTTGTAGCAACAACTACAGGTGCAGGCATCGGAATTGGAAGTTTATTTCACATCGGTTCATCAGCAGCAGCTGCAGCAGGAGCAAGTTCATCAGCAACTGCCGGAGCAGGTGCAGGAGCTGCCGCAAGTGGAGCAGCTGATGCAGCCGCAAGTGCAGCAGCCGCAGCATCAATTAACGGAGCAGCAGTTGGAGGAATATCAGGCGCAGCAGCAGGTGTTGGCGGTGCAGGTTTCTTAGCAGACAAAGGTGTAAATGAAAAACGAGTTTACGCACCAGGCAAACCTGAAGAACCGGCTCACAAACCGGAAACACCGGAACACGACTTAATTCCGCCACAAGCACCAGCTGACACACCGGCTCAACCAACTCCACCGGCTCAAATTCCTTGTCCTGAAGATAAATGGGAATCTGAATATTGCGACCACAAAGTTAAAAAAGGTCAAAACTGGTCAACAGTAATCTTAGGAAAAGTTGAAGTTAATGGTAAAAAACCTCAAGGTCATGTTTTGAAAGCACTAATTCACGCAGAAAAAATTAAACACGGCGTAACAAACTTTAAACTAAATACAATGCCTTCAACAATGAGATTGTACACAGATTACTCAGACTTGTTGGAAAATGCTGAAATCATGAAAAAATATCCTGAATTGAGATATTTGAAAGATGCACAAATTACATTGAAATGTAATGGAAAAGTTGCAAGTCAAAACGGCAGACCAAGAACTCCTTATACTGCTTTCACAGGTGCAGCAGTTGGAACAAACAGATACAAACAAAGTTGTAATGACAACGAACCTATAAGATACTAATTATAGTATTCAATAAACATTGAAAAAGGTGGGAAAACAATTCTCACCTTTTTGGTTTTATATAGCTGTTTTAGTGAGAAGTGAATGGTGAATAGTGAGTAGACCATATTGGAAAAGATATTTTCTTTCATGCTTCCAAAACTTCTAATCTTTCCCCTCGCCACTTGGGTAGACAAAGAGATCCGCAGAGCTGTGCGATGCGTGTGACCCTGTCTGCCCACCAAAATGTGGGGTAGGGAAAAATGTTGTCACAGGGGGCTACGTGCGTAAAACAACCCACCAAAATATGGGGTAGGGAAAAATGTTGTCACAAAGGTCTACGTGCGTAGCACTTGATAAAATTTGAAAAATATGTTAATATTCGATTAAGTTAATATTATTAGAAGGGTAGCTTTATGAAAAATATAGTTGTTTATACAGATAAAAACGAATCAAAACTTGCTGATGTTTTGGCACAAATTGATGATACAAATGTTAGGATTGAAAATGCAGAAAATCTAAAAGATTATGAAATGCTTAACCCGGGCTTGGTTGTTGTGGAAAGCGTTCCAAATATTAAAGATGTGTTGATGACTACAAAGTTTAAAGCTCCAACTCTTTTTATTGGAGAAGTTTTTAAAGGAGCAACAGTCAGAGCGGTAATTTTTGATTTTATCAAAACTCCTGTTGACAACCTTGAACTTGTTATTAGAGCGAATGCACTTTTGAAATACAAGGAACTTCGTGATAAATTAAAAGTTGTTTCTACAACTGATGAACTTACAGGTTTGCATAATAGAAAATATATGCAAGAACGTATGGAACAAGAAATTTCTCGAGCAAGAAGATATGGTACAAAATTGTCTTGCTTGTTGTTTGATTTAGACTTTTTCAAGGTTGTAAACGATATTTACGGTTATGAATGGGGCGATGTTTTACTTCGTTCTATTGCTGATAAATTGAAACAATTAATTAGAAAAGAAGATATTTTAACTCGTTACGGCGATGAAGAATTTCTATTAATTCTTCCAAACACTTCTGAAGAAAACGCATTTTTGTTTGCGGAAAGATTTAGACGTGATATTGAAAGAATGGAATTTATTCCTGCAGGAGAAGAAGAAAGACATCCGATTACGATTTCAGGTGGCATTGCGACTTATCCTTGTATAGAGGATACAGAAGAAGACGCTAATACGATTATCAGATATGCTGAACATGCTTTGTATAATGCTAAGAAACGTGGTAAAAACAAGATTGTTCAATTCTCTCAAATTAATTTGGGTGAATAAAGATTTGATATGTTATAATTCACTTGCAAATCTTTTTGCATAAGGTGGCGGAATTATATGTTAATTTTTTCTATTTTTTTGGAAAAAGTTATTCAATATTTCGGTACATTCTTTTTCCATAATTCCACCGTAGACTTTTAATTTTGAATTAGCGATTTTTCTTAGGTCAATTTTTGAGCCTAAAGCGCCGTAATTGTGGTCATAAGCACCAAAATAAACTGTTTTTATGCGAGAATTTATTATCGCCCAAGCACACATTGGACAAGGTTCAAGGGTTACATACATTTCGCAATCATCTAAGCGCCATTTTTTTAATTTTTGTTCGGCTTCTCTTATTGCAAGAATTTCCGCATGTGCGGTGACATCGTTTAGCAATTCCTTTTGATTAAAGGTTTCGGCTATAACTTCATTGTCTTTTACGATTAATGCTCCAACAGGGATTTCTTCGTTTGCTTGTTTGGCTAATTTTATTGCACGTTCCATTAGATAACCTCAACTGCGTTAGACAAATTCAAAACAAGTTCAACGCAAAAACCGCAAGTTTCATCGCTATGAAGTTTGATTTCACCATTCATTGCTTCAACTAAACCTTTTACGATAAACAACCCTAAACCTGTTCCCCGAGTGGTTCTGGTTGTATTATCATCAAGTCTGATGAATTTTTCAAAAAGTTTGTTTAATTTGTCTGGCGGAATAACGTCACAATCATTTTTTACATAAATAATAGCTTTATCTTCTTTTACAGTTACATCAACAGTAATTTTCGAATTTTCATTTGCATATTTTGCAGCATTTTCTAACAAATTTACAAACACTTGAATTAATCTGTCTTTGTCGGCATCAACAAGTGGAAAATCTTCTGCGATGTTGAATACAATTTCTTTTTGGGCTTTGTTCTTGATAAGAATTTTGGCTTCTTCTAAAACTTCCGGAATCCAAACTTGTTCAACTTTAGTTCTAAGTCGCATACCTTCAATATCAGGGATTGTCAACAAATCTTCAATTAAGCGTTTTAGTCTTTCAGATTGTTCTTTAATTATTCTTAAAGATTTTTGACGAGTTTCCTCATCAATTGTAATATCTTGACGCATTAATCGGGAAGTGTAACCTTGAATACTTGTTAGTGGAGTTCTCAATTCGTGACTTACTGTGTCAATAAGGTTTGAACGAAATTCGTTTAATTGTTTTAATTCAACGTTATTTTTCTTTAGTTGAATATAAGATTTGTGAATTTCTGTTGCCATTCTGTTAAATTCAAAAGCAAGGAAAATAATTTCGTGTGGAGTAAAAGCAGTTGTTAAAAGTCTGATTTGGCGCTCGTAATTTCCTTTGGAAATCGCAATAATACCTTTGAAAAGTTGGCGGATATTGATATACAGGTAATATGTATATAAACCGACTACAAAAATGATAGTTAGGGTTGCAAATAAGCAAGAAAGAATGATTTTTAAACTGTTATTTGTAATTGCTTTTTTAGTAACTTTTTCGGTTGTATTTACGATAATTGTAATTTTAGGTTCATTTTTTGAAACATAGACGAGAGGTTGGTTTTTTACATCTCCAAATACTATTGGGCTGTTTTTGCGCAATTTTTTTGGAAGAAGCGACATTGTTTTTTTGTAAGCTTCTTCTGTATAATTGTGTTCAGCAATTAAATCCCCATCATTAGAAAGCACATATATTTGGCGTTTGTCATCAGATAGAGATTTGAACAATTCATCTTTAATTGCATCAAGTTTGTATGTCGCAACAAGATATTCGTTGTCACTGATTTTTACGGGAATGGTCGCTTTTTTATTTTTTTTGTTTTGTTCGTGAATTTTGTTTAGTTTTTTAGCGTTAACAATTTCTAACTTTTCGCAATCAGGCAGGGATTTTACAACTTCATGCAAGTAAGTCGTTTTTGCCGCAGGAGTTTTAAAATAATTCAATGAAAAAACAACTTGTTCAAGGTTACTTGAAACTGTTTTGTTGAAAAAATCAATTTCATCAGAAACCATGTTTGCAATTAGAACAGCGGACTCTCTTAGTTGATAACGCATTGATTGCTGGTTAATATTATTGATAATAAAACCGCTTATAGACATTGGGACAATTACCGCAAAAACAAATACTACGGCGATTTGTTCAACAATTTTAAAATGTTTTCCAAACATATTATTCTTCTCCAAACGGAGTTAACTTATAACCTACATTTGTTACGGTGTGAAGATATTTTGGGTGTTTTGTGTCGGGTTCTATTTTGTTTCTAAGTCCGCCAACATGCACTCTTAGCATTCTAACATCTTCATCACTATCATACCCCCAAACTTCATCTAACAATGTGGCTAAAGTAACCGGAGTATTGAAATGTTGTATTAGGCAATAAAGAATTTCAAATTCTGTAGGGGTTAGTTTAACTTTTTTGTTAACCACAATCGCTTCAAGTGTTTCAGGGAAGATTTGAATATCTCCTGCATTCAAAACTTCGTCAGACATAACAGTTTTATCTTCAATCTGATTTCTTCTCAAAAGCACTCTTATTCTAAGTAGAACTTCTTGTACGTCAAAAGGTTTAACTAAATAATCATCCGCACCACAATCAAAACCTTCTGTTTTATCGTCAATAGTTCCTTTGGCAGTAAGCATAAGTATTGGAATTGCAAGTTTTGCTTGACGAATATTTTTGCAAACATCAAAACCATTCATTTTAGGCATCATTACATCAAGTAAGATTAAGTCATAAGAATTGTTGAGAGCTTTGTTCAAGCCTTCCAAACCGTCTTTTGCAGTGTCAACAAAATATCCGCTTGCTCTAACGTCAAACTCAAGCAACTCTCTAATTTCGTCATCATCATCAACTATTAAAATGCGTTTTTCTGTCATATTTATCCCTTTTGTACCATAATATTATACAACATTTTGCGTTATTTCAATTGATTATAAAGAAATGTTTATAAAAGTGAAAAATGATGATTACACTTCATTATAAGTTTTAAAATGTGCTTTGCAGACTTCTTTTAGGCGATCTTTGCCATATTTTGCAATAAATTCGGCTGCAACATTTTTGACTAACCCTGAACAACCTTTTTGGAATTTCAAGCCGTAAGTTGCTTCCATTGCTTGCATTTTTTCAACAAAAGTCGCTCTAGCCAAAACTGATGCTGCGGCTACTGCAATATCGCTTTCTGCTTTACACATTTGCTCCAAGTGAATATTTCTTCCATTTTTCATTAATGCTGATTGGATTAATTTTTCATCCCCAAATTTGTCAGACAAAGCGTATTCACAATGATTGTGTTCAAGAATATTTTCAATTGCTCTGGCATGTCCCCACGCTAACAATTTGTTCAAGTTTTTTATGTTTGAATAAAGTTCATTATATTTAGAATTTGAAATTGCAATAATCGAATGCGGCGCAGTTTTTTTTATTTCTGCAGCAAGCATTAACATTTTTTTATCAGATAATTTTTTACTATCTTTAATCCCCAATTCTCTAAAATATTGAGCAGATTTTTCATCAGCCAAAACTCCGGCAATAACTAAAGGTCCGAAAAAATCTCCTTTACCAGATTCATCTGTTCCGATATGTGCTATAAATTCTGTCATTTTGTCCTTTCATTGGAAATCTGATGTTGAGGTAGGTTAATCAGCACCAACCTACACATCCCTCATTAGGGAGGGAAATTACTCTTTCCTGCTTAGTAATTTCTTGTCGCCCTATAGTCCTATTGCCTTCTTTTGATAACGCCTACGCATCTATCTTTGCATCCACGCATCTAACAAATAACTGCTTATCTTACCCCTTCAGGTACTGCCATTGGGATTGGAACTGGAGCTGCAGTAGTTTGAGGTTTTGTTGTTACCGCTGCTGCCGGTTTTGGGGTTTGATTTTGAACAGGTTTTTGTTGTTGCTGATCGATTTTTCTTACAGATTCTGGTAAAACCGGTTCTGTTTCGTTTAAATCAATTTCTTCTTGCTCTTCCTGTTTAGGTTTGGCAGCGGTATCGCCAATAACTTTATTTGGATTTACTGAACCGAATGGAACTAATTCTACTTGAGGGTAATTAAATTCAGCTTTTCCATAAGGTTCTGTTGCAACTTTCATTACATCTTTCCAAATAAGTGCCGGAACTGTACCACCTTGAATGGATTTGTTCATAACGGTGTTATCATCGTTTCCTACCCAAACACCTGTAACAATGTTTGGAGTATATCCCATAAAGTAAGCATCTTTGTTATCGTCAGTTGTTCCTGTTTTGCCGGCAGCCGGTTTTCCTATGTTTGCAGCACGACCTGTACCGTTTGTAATAACTGTTTTCATCATTGCAGTCATTTCCGCTGCGGTATTCATACTCAATTGGTGAGTAATTTTCGTTTTTGGAGCTTTGTAAACAACTTTTCCTCGAGAAGTTTCAACTCTTTCGATTGCGTAAGGTTGAACGACATAACCACCGTTTGCAAAAGCTCCATAAGCTCTTGTAAACTCAAACAATTTTACACCGTTTGAACCCAAAGCGATTGTATAGTCATATTCTAATGGAGTTTCAATTCCTAAAACTCTTGCAGTTTGGATTACTGAACGAATACCAACTTCTTTAATTAATCTTGCGGCACAAACATTAGAAGATACCATCAAAGCCGTATATACAGGAATTTTACCTCTGTATTTGTTACCGTAATTTCTAGGTGACCACTGACCGATTGTCAAAGGTCTGTCTTCAATCATATCGTTTGGAGAAATACCTTTTTCCATTGCTGCGGCATAAACGATAGGTTTGAAAGAAGATCCCGGTGGTCTAACTGCCTGAGTAACCCTATCATATTGGCTCTTTGTATAATCTTTTCCGCCTGAATATACGAGAATTTTTCCGTCAATCGGGCTAAACGAGAATACTGCAGCTTGGTTTTTCTCTCCGCCTAAGCCCCAACCTCTAAGGTTTCTTAAAATAGCTTCATTGGCTGCTTTTTGAGCTTTGTAATCAAGGGTTGTAACTACCTTATATCCGCCTTGAGAAATTTCTGTTTCGTCAAAGCCTAATCTTTCCAATTCTTTCATTACGTAATCACAAAAATACGGAGCTTTATTAGTTGTATAGAATTGAGGAACTTTTGCAAGATGAACCTTTTCTTCTTTTGCTTTTTCGTATTCTTCAGTTGTAATGTATCTCATTTTATACATTCTTGTAAGAACCTGATTACGTCTTTTAACTGCCAAATCCATATTGTTGAATGGATTGTAAACGGATGGAGCTTGTGGCAAGCCCGCAATTAGTGCAAGTTCTGCCAAGTCACAATCTTTCAAATGTTTGTCAAAATATATTTGCGCAGCACCTTCAACACCATAAGCACCTGCGCCTAGATATACGTTGTTCATATACATTTCAAGAATTTGATCTTTAGAAATTGTTTTTTCAATTCTTGCTGCAATGAACAATTCTTTCAATTTTCTGTCAAAAGTTCTTTCGTTGTTAAGGAAAAGAACCCTTGCCAACTGTTGGGTAATTGTACTTGCACCTTGAACAACATGACCAGCAATTACGTTTTGCAAAGTAGAACGTGCCAAACCTGTGATGTCATAGCCGTGATGGCGGTAGAAGTTTTTATCTTCTGTTGCAATTAATGCTTTTTTCAAATTGTCAGGAATATCTTTCAAGTCAATTTTTTCGTAAGTATAAGCCGTAAATGTTTTAATGATTTCGCCATCACCTGAATAAATTTTGGTAACAATATTTGGTTTAAATTGTTCCAAATTGTTGATTGGCGGAAGTGATGACAAATAAAGTTCTAAAGAAGCGACACCGGCTAATGCGCAAGCGCAACTCATTATAAAAATAAATCTTATTGTTGAGAAAAAGCCACCGTTTTTTCTCTTAGAACTCTTTGATATATTTGCTCTTGCCATTTCTTTGGCAGTATAATTTTTTCTTACGTAATATTTTGACATGAATACTCCTTGTTAGGGACAATTTTATTATAAAAGTGTTTTATTCGCAAATTACAATGATTAGTCTTGTCTTAATTCAATATAATCGTGTAATGCTGCTTGCCAGTTTCTACAAATTCCGTCATTATCCATAACACTATGTGCAGGGCGTTTGGCAGGGCGTGGAAATTCTGCAGTTGTGCACGGTTGAAGATTTACATCTAATCCTGCTTGAGCAAAAATTTCTTTTGCAAATCCGTACCAACTTGTTGAACCAGAACCGCATACGTGATAAGTCCCGTAAGGTTTTGACAATAATTTAACTATTCCATTTGCAAGTTCTACAGTCCAAGTTGGACATCCAACTTGATCATCAACAACTTTAACTTCTGCTCTGTCTGCCAAACCAATCATTGTTTCAACAAAGTTTTTGCCATGATGACCGTATAACCAACTTGTACGTGCGATATAGTGTTTTTCACAAAGGCTTCTTACCGCCTCTTCTCCTTCATATTTAGTTAATCCGTAATTATTTATTGGATCAGGTCTGTCTTGCGGAGTGTAAGGCTCTTGTTTAGTTCCATTGAAAACGTAATCTGTTGAAATATAAACAAGTGTAATTCCTAATTTCCCGCAGGCTTCTGCAATATTTTCTGTTCCTGTAACGTTGATAAGTTCAGCAGTTTTCAAATCTTCTTCTGCTTTATCAACATTTGTATAAGCGGCGCAATGAACAACAACATCCGGATGAATGTCAGTTAAAACCTGTTTCACCTGCTCTGCGTTTGTAATATCCATTGTGTCAACATCTGTTTCAATAACAAATGCTCCACTATCTTCTAATATCGGGCATAAATCTTGCCCTAGCATTCCTTTGGCCCCTGTAACAAGTATTTTCATTTTTCCCTTTCTCCGGCGTAATATATTTAATGCCTTTTATTTTCGATTGCTTTCATCCATTCTTGATTGTTCAAATACCAATCTATTGTAATTTTGATACCTTCTTCAAATGTCAAAGATGGTTCCCAACCTAGTTCTGACTGGATTTTGTCATTGCAAATTGCATAGCGTTTGTCGTGACCTAATCTGTCCTGAACATATTTTATAGAACTTTCATCTTTGCCCATTGCATCAAGGATTAAGTGAGTGATTTCCATATTAGTTTTTTCATTATGTCCGCCAATATTGTAAACCTCTCCAACTTTCCCCTTGTGAAGAACAGTATCAATTGCTGAACAATGGTCATATACATATAACCAATCTCTTACATTCAAACCATCTCCATATACAGGAACTTTTTCACCCTTTAATAATTGAGAAATAAAGAATGGAATAAGTTTTTCAGGATATTGATATGGACCGTAGTTGTTTGAACATCTTGTATTTAATGTCGGCATACCATATGTTTCGTGATAAGCTCTTACAAGCATATCTGCACTTGCTTTACTTGCTGAATAAGGGCTGTTTGGTGCAAGTGGAGTTGTTTCCATAAAATAGCCTGTTTTACCTAATGTTCCGTAAACTTCATCAGTTGAAACCTGTAAATACTTTTCTGTTTTAAATTCTTTTGCCGCTTGTAATAAATTTAAAGTCCCTTGAACATTTGTTTCTACAAAGATTTCAGGGTGCTTGATAGAATTGTCTACGTGAGATTCTGCGGCAAAATTTACGATTGCATCAACTTGTTCAACCAACTGTGGAACTAATTTTTTATCACAAATATTTCCGTGTACAAACTTGTAATTTGGATTGTCTTTAACATCATCAAGATTTTCCAAATTTCCACAATATGTTAAAGCATCCAGATTTATGATTTTGTAATCAGGGTGAGTTTTGAGCATGTGTCTGACAAAACAACTTCCGATAAATCCTGCTCCACCTGTAACTAATATTGTTGTCATTGTTACTCCTTTTATCCTTTTATTTTCTTTATTTCTGCCAATTTCGGTTGAACTTTATCTTTTTCAGATAAAATCGGGTCAAAATCAATTTCCCAGTCAATATTTATATCTTTGTCGTTCCACAAAACTCCTCTATCAGCTTGTGGCGCATATTCTCCACTAGCTTTGTAAAGAAGTTCTGCTTCATCTGAAAGTACAACAAATCCGTGTGCAAAGCCCTCAGGAATAAACAACATATGTTTGTTTTCTTCTGATAACTCAACTTTTACATACTGCCCGAAAGTTTCGGAATTTTCTCTAATATCTACTGCAACGTCATAAATTCTGCCACGACCGCATCTTACCAATTTTGCTTGACCATAAGGAGCTTCTTGATAATGTAAGCCTCTTAATACGTGTGCGCAAGATTTTGAGTGGTTGTCTTGGTTAAACTCAACATCAATTCCGTTTGCGACAAAATCTGATTTTTTATATGTTTCCATAAAAAATCCTCTGTTGTCGCCGAAAACTTTTGGTTTTACTAAAATTACATCTTTTATTTTTTGTCTTTCAAATTCAAATGGCATAATTCTCCTTCTCTCATATAAATTAATTAAATTATACAATAAATTCTCAAATTAACAAAGCGGGTAATAGTTTTTTACATAAAACTATACAATAATTAAAACCCGAAAGGGGATTTACAATGAAAAAGTTTGCTAAACTATTTGCTATTTTACTCAATATACTTTTACTTACACAATCTATGGGGGTTGCAATGGAAAATAAAATTAAATTTGACAAAGAAACTTACTATCTTTCTAATCCTGATAGCAAAAATCAATGCTACAGTTATTATTTGAAAGACGAAAATATTGAAAATTGGCATACAAAAATTATTCTTGAAAATCTTACAGATTTGACTAATGAAACTGAGGCAGTTGCAGAGTTTGCGCATAAAATTCAGGAAGAAACTAAGGGTGCTTCAGTCCTTTTGTACCCTGATGCAGCAATGGTGGCTTATATAAATTTCCCGCCTACAAAAGATTATTATGAGTATAATACAGCAATTTTTAAACAGTCAAAAACTCAAGGATTAGAAAAATTCGGGTTTGCAAAAAGATTTTATTCATCAGAACTTGACGGACAAGAAAATGCAAGAAAAGCCGCAATAGAATTTGCAGAAAAACATAATAAAAAATATATGGAAATGGTTAATAAGGAGGCAAAACAGTTAAAATAGTTATTTGGATTTTTTGTCTAAATAATCTTTAAATGTTTTTACATTAACCTTGTAACCGCAGCCATCGTGAAGTTTTGCGTTGTAAAAAATTCTTTTTTGCGGATATTTTCTGCACATTGGCAATCTGTGTTTATAATCCGAACACAAACCTTCCGGTGTAACTAGTTTACATGCAAAAATCAGATTTCCTTCTTCATCTTTTCCTTTTATATAAAATCTTTTGTAGGCAGGAAATAGGAACTGCATTATTTTAAACTCTTTTTCCGTATAAGTGTCGTAACTGTACATATAGTTACAACATTTTCCGCATTTTTTGCATTCGCCGGTGATTTCGTAGCTAACTCTTTCCGGCACAAAATACGACCTGATTTCGTTAATTATTACAAAAAGGAAATCGAACATGGTATATATTATAAACTAAAAAATGAGATTTGCATGTGAAAAAAATTCCCTTAAATACAAATCTCATTTTGAAATTATAAATTAATGAATTAACCGATTACAGGAGCAACAAAAGTTCTTGTTGCAAGGTCTTTATCAAGCATTAATAAAGCTTTTTTATCATCTCCGATTAACCTTAATGTTGCAAGAACATTTCCAACATTGTCTTCTTCTTCAACTTGTTCTTTCAAGTACCAGTTCAAGAACGAAATTGCAGCACGATCTTTAGTTTCTTCTGCAACATCCATCAATTTATTAATCAATGATGTAACAAGTTCTTCGTGTGTCAAAATATGTTCGAAAACTTCTAATGGAGAACTCCAATCAATTTCAGGTTTTTCAATTGTATCAAGTTCAACTTTTCCACCTCTTTGGTTCAAATAGTTAAACATACCCATAGCATGAGCGTGTTCTTCTTGAATTTGTACTGTCATCCAGTTTACAAAGCCTTTTAAGTTTAATCTTTCAAAATATGCTTGCATTGAAAGATATAAATATTCTGAATACAATTCTCTGTTAATTTGATAGTTAAAAGCTTTTTCTAGTTTTTCGTTAATCATATTTTTCTCCTTAATTTGTAATAAAAACTAAACAATTTTTACAAGTAAAGTTTAGCATTAAAATATCTTTAATAAACATTTGTTAACAAAATTTTTATGATTAAGCAATTTTGAATATTCATATTATTTATACAAGATATGATGAAAGTTAGTGCGCAAAATAATTTTATTTATCCTAATTACACCCAAAATTATGCTCAAAATTCTGTCAAAGCGAAATCACCGTCTTTTTGTGGGGCGCAACGTTTAACACACATGAATATAGGAATGATGGGCGAAGGATTTATTGGAAATGTTCTTTTGAAAAATGTTACAAAAGGAACTGAAGAGTTGGTAAATGTTTTCAAAAATTTTGATTGCGGAAACGAAAAATATTTTCTAAAAAATAACGAAGGCGGTACTATTGGTGAAATTATGCTCAAAATCAATAAGTACTTTGATTATAACCGTTTTATCTATAAAGAAGATCCAAGCCACGTATTTGTTGATAAATTAAGAAATTATTCCAACCCAAATACTCCATTTTGGAATAAAGAAACTGATTTTTATGAAGGAACAGGCACAAGATTGTTACAAATTGCTCAAAGAAGAAGTGATGAGGCGCAATGTGTCGGAAATATAAAACTTATTCCAATGCCTGAATCAAGAAGATATTATACAGATAAAATCGGTATGATAAAAGATCCGACAAATCCTTACGGTTCTGCGTTTATACTTCCTCCTGATAAAAAGGAACCTTTGTCTAAAATGTATGGTGGTTTGTAGTTTTATTGCCGTTTTGTCTAATGAAAAAATTAATTGATTTATTTATAAATTTATTATGAATTGTGTAAATAAATTACTATTGGCACTAGGCGAAAATACCAAATTAAAATTGGATAAATTTAGCCAATATATTGCTTTTCACGGAATTGGTACAAGTTGTAGCAAACGTTGGCTTGCGAATATTGTTCCTGCTGATTTACTTAAACTTTCTGTAAAAAAATGTATAGAAATTATTGTAACTTTGTCAGAGAGTGGAATTTTTTATAAAAACTTCCCTGACCTTATAGAAACTCCGAATTATGGTGATGAATGGGGGAGATTAGCGAATTATATTGAGATAAATAATAGAGCGATTGCAACAATGGATAATGGGTGTACTTGTAATGGTATTTTGAGTTGCATAAAACTTTTGCCCGCAATTCCGCCATCTGCTATGAGTTTTGCAAATTGTATTATTCTTTCACAAATTTGGCAAAATATTTATGGAGATGCTTATGAAAAAGGAGCTTTTGAAGAAAATTCTTTGTACGCTATTAGGCTCAACACTGGTTATAGTGATAATATTATAGATTATTCAATTGTTGATAAAATTTCTCCCGAAGAACAATTAAGAGCCTTTGTTGATTTGGCGCATTTTAGAGGAATTAAAGTTGGGTTCAGGCATGTGATTTCTGCGGATCAAATGAAGATTGCAAGAGAATATAAGGATGATGAAACTTTTAATTGGGAAAATTCTGAACATGTTGAAATCTACATAAATGAATGCGTAAAATTGATGAATATAGGTTTTGAATGTATGTTTATTGATTCTGCCAAACATATTGGCGGTTATGATATGAAAAATTATACAGGTGTGGGAGCTTTGCCGAATTACCATCAGATGCAATATATTTTGCACGAAATTCGTTCTCGTTCTAAAAAAACTAATATAAGTTTTGTTGGTGAAAAAAGTTCTGATGATTTTGCCAGATACAAAAATATGGGGCTGAATGCAGGAACTGATTTTATTACTGGAGATGATTTTAATTCAGTAAAAAATTTGTCAGAAAAATTAAAATATCTTAGGACTTATGCTCCAGGTGTAGAAATTACAAATGATAACTATGATGGCGGTTTGTCTTATGAGCAGAAATTAAATCGAATAAACACTGCACTTTTTGCCTACAATTACGCCAGCGACAAATTACCGAGTTTTATGCAAATGGATGATTTGTTTCCATTGAGATATGACACAACAACACATCATCTTATGATGACAAATCCGTCTTATTCTACAGATGGAACTTCTTTTAGTCATTTTGAGAATTTGTTTGCCAAAGATGATGGCAGATTTTACAACAAACGTGTTGGAGAACTTTTTGCATGGGCAGTTGACAGGTAAAATTTTAATAAAAAGAAAGGAGCGAAAATGACATTTAATCCATTAGAAGAAAAAGGGATAATTCTTAGTGATCAACTTAGAAGTTGGGAGGATATTGTAAAACGACCATTTGATAAATATGATGTAGATTGTTATTCAAGAACTCGTCAAATTTTGATGAATGGTATAGAAATTGAGGCGTGGGGGTTTAAACATAATTTTGCAAGAAATTGTCAAGATTATGATGACAAAAAACTAATTGCACTTATGCGCAGAATTGAAGATATGCAGCAAACTACAGTAAACTGGATGACACCGGCATGTCAAACCGTTTTGGAAACAACATTAGGATATGAGCAAGTTGCGGTTGATTTAACGGCTTGGCTTGCACAAAATGAACCTGATGATTACGTAAGAGAAACTTTTAATTTTGGTTTGTTAGAAGATTTCGACCATCTTTACAGGTATAGTCAATGGGCATATATGATTGATGGGATTAATCCTGATAATATATTGCAAGGCAAAACAGATGTTGTTATTGGCAGACCGACACAATATCATCATAATGATAATGGAATAAGGGTTCGTAAATCTTATAACCGAAAAACGGTTTCTCCTCAAACAAAAGTTAATATTTATACACTTCTTTCAGGCGAACAACAAACACATAATTTTTACGCAGAACATGGTATGATGTATGCAAATGATGATTTACGCAGAACTTATGGTGAAATTTGTGATGTTGAAGAAGAACATGTTACTATGTACGAAAGTTTGATTGATCCGTGCGAAACACCTTATGAAAAACTTTTGTTACACGAATTTACAGAAGTTTGTACATATTACAATTGTTATGTTGATGAAAGTAATGAAAAACTAAGACCTATTTGGGAAGAATTTTTGGCGTTTGAACTCGGACATTTACAAATTGCTGCAGAGTTATTAAAAAAATATGAAAAACGTGATCCGGAAGAAATTATAGGTAATAAAGTTTTACTTCCGTGTCATTTTGAAAACCAAAAAAAATATGTTACCGATATTTTGGAAAACGAAGTAGATAAAAGGCTTGGTGCGGAAATGAATTATACAACAATAGATAAACTTTCTGATAATTGGACAAGTTATAAAGCTCAAAAAAATATGAATGGGAAATGCGTTCCTACAGAAAAAACAATCCATTTGATTAACGCAACTATAAAAACAGATATTGTTACTGCAGAACCAAAATTGCGAGCAAAAGAACCATCAATATTAAAACGAGCATTGGATGAAAATTCTATGTCACCAGATACTGTTTCTGTAGAGGAATACGAAAAAATGGTTAAAAATCCGCAACCGGAGTTTTAAAAATTTGTACAAAAAAAGGAGCTTTTTAGCTCCTTTTTATATAATGTTTACTAATCCTGTTGAGTGGTCAAAGTGGCAATTTGCAATACAAACTTTACCTTCTTTGACTGCTTCATTTATGATAACCGAATGTTTCATCAAATAATCTTCAACCCATTTGGTATGTTCTTGTGCAAAAAAGTTGTGACAAGAGATATCCTCTTTGTGGTTAAGTACCGGATATACGCATTTTAATATTGATGAAAAATATTTTGTAGGTTCCGGATAATGCTCTTTCGCAAATTTCATAACTCCACAATCATCATGCCCTAAGAGAATGACAAGTGGAACATTTAATTTTTTTACAGCATATTCAACGCTTTCAATAACGTTTGGTCCAGTAGTCATTCCGGCAACTCTTACAACAAACAACTCTCCAATTCCGCAATCAAAAATGATTTCCGGTACAACACGAGAATCAGAACAAGTTAATACACAGGCATACGGTTCTTGGTGAAATGCGTATTTTTGAAGTGTTTCAAGTGACATGTTTTTGGTTGTCGGAGTACCATTAACAAAATTCTTGTTTCCGTCTAATAGTTTTTTTAATTCTTTTTCAGCTCTTTCAATCATAGAGGAAATTATAAGTTATAAAACTCAAAAAATCAAGAAATGATTTTGTGCAAAATGTTTATGTTACAATTAGAAAAAATACCCGTTTGCAGGAAGTTTTTCTTTTTGGAGTGCAATCACTAAGGGAATATTCGAAAAAGAGAAGTTTGCTTTTAATATTTATGAGGGAAAAATTATGGATTTAGTATCAAACTACGGCATGATTATATCAGGCGCAATATTATTAGTTGCCTATATTTTTATTGCCAGTGAAAAAATTCAAAAATCTGTTGTAGCACTTGTAGGAGCTTCATTGACGATGTTATTAGGCTTGCTGCCATTTCACGGTTCTGTCAATCCGCAGACTGAAACTTACATTCGCTCAGTTTTTGATTATATTGAATTTGAGGTTATCTTTTTGCTTATTGGTATGATGATTATTGTTCATATTGCAAGCAGAAGTGGAGTTTTTAAATGGATGGCTATTGGAATTTTGAAAGCTACGAAAGGGCATCCAAAAACAGTTCTTTTTGCATTGGCAGCATTTACGGCAATTGCATCAGCGTTTTTGGATAACGTAACAACTGTTGTTTTAGTTATGCCGGTAACTTTTGTCATTGCCAGAGAATTTGAATGCGATCCTGTTCCGTTTTTGATTACAGAAGTTTTAGCATCAAATATCGGCGGTACAGCAACATTAATCGGAGATCCTCCAAATATTATCATTGCCGCAAAAGCAGGTTTGAGTTTTATGGATTTTGTAAACGAGTTAACAGTTGTTGTATTTACTATTTTTCTTGTTTGTGTCGGAATTTTGGTTTTCATGTTCAGAAAATCTCTTAAAGCAACAAAAGAAAAAATGGAACATATCGCAAATTTAGACAATTCTAAAACTATCACGCATAAAAAACTTATGATACGTTCAATGGTTACTCTTGTACTTGTTATTACAGGTTTTGTGACTCATGACGTAACTCACATTCCTGCATATGTTTTTGCAGTTGCAGGTGCATCATTTTTGTTGTTATTTGAAAAACCAAAAGAAATTTATCGAGATGTCGAATGGTTAACAATTTTCTTTTTTGTTGGGTTGTTTATAATTATTGGCGGATTTGAGGCAAATGGTGGAATTAGTTTTTTGGCTGACAAATTAATCCAGTTTACTCATGGAAGCTTGACTGCTGCGACAATGTTAATCTTGTGGGGATCAGGTATTTTGTCAGGAATTATTGACAATATCCCTTACACTGCAACTATGGCTCCTTTAATTGCACAAGTTCAACATACATTACCTTATGCAGGTGCTGGTCATCATCCTTTATGGTGGGCGTTGTCATTAGGTGCTTGTTTGGGTGGAAACTTAACTATTATTGGAGCTGCTGCCAATGTTATTGTTAGTGAAACTGCGCATACAAAAGGTCATCCGATTTCATTTATAAAATTTATGAAATATGGAGCTTTGGTAACAACTGTTTCATTAATCATAAGTTCTATTTATTTGTATATAAAATATTTACGCTAAAACAATTTAGAACCATTTTAAAAGCGGGCGAATTTCTCCGCATTCTAAATTATATGGTTCAGCTTCAGGACCTTTGAGGATAGTATCTATCCTCAATCGTTCTTTGATTGGATTTTCTAAAAATACTTCTCCCGTTTCTCTGTTGAAAACAGTTCCATAATTCAATCCCTTGTTAACGCAATAAGGTAATCTCACTCTGTTTTCGACTTCGTCATACCAAGCAAGCCCATGTATTCTGCACACAATTCCCCTGTATTGATAAAGGCAACACATTTTGTTAATTAAAAACGGGCATTTATACATTTTGGGTTGTTCTCGTTTTAGTCGTTTTATTTCTTCTTTGATTTTGTGTTTTGTTTCAAATGGAAGATTTACAAATCCTGACATTAAATATTCTAGTTCAAGTCTTGAAAACGGATACTCTCCAACTTCGCAACAAGAAGAACAGCCTTCTTTGCATTTTACAAATTCGCACTGTTCCTCAAAGTATTTGTCTAATTTTGGATCTAAAACTTCTTTTAAAAATTTTTCGTATCTTTGTAACATTAGTGAACCTTAACAAGTAAATGTTTTCTTCCTTCTAATATTACATCAAAATCTAAAGTTTTATCAATCTCTTGATACTGTTTTTTTCTGATGATGGCAACGATATTTTTATCATCTAAAATATGTCCCAGTTGCTTCATTTCTTCTTTATCGTTAAGAGTTATGAATAAGACGTTTCTGCCATCCATGTCTGTTGGAATTCCGTAATAATAAACTACTGAATATTTCCTTTCATCATTTATTACTGCAACTTTTTTGCCGTTTTCGTGAGCGTATTTTGCAAAACGCATCAAATCATTTTGTCCAAATTTATAATCCATATTGTAGAATAATTTTGTCCCAAATGCCGATGTGATAAGGATAAAAAGTACATAACATGCAAAAACTCCTTTTGGATGTTTTTTAACTGCGCATAAAATACTTGAAATTCCAAATGCCAAAACCAAAATTATGCAGAACCATTTTATTGTTAATAGATCTGAATATGTTTGAGCCGGAAGAACGAATTTTGCAAAACAGGTCAAAATTCCTGCCAAAATACATATTCCTCCTAAAATGTAAACAGTTATATTTATTGGTTTTTCGTATTTTTTGTTGAACATATAATCTTCCCATACAAATCCTAAAATACAGGCAGTGAAGAAATATACAGGTAAAATATATGTAATTAATTTTGTGCTGGAAGATGAGAAAAATAACATTGTTACAACAAATGCGATTGCGTTAAATAACAAGTATTTTTGTGGGTTGGATAGTTCTGTAATGTTGAATTTTTTGATTGACTTAAATTTTGTAATCCCAACAGCGATTGCTGAAAAAATCCATGGAACAAGTCCCCATAAAACTGTTAGAATATAGAAATAGAATGGTTGTTCCCTATTAATTTCATTTGAATTTAAAAATCTCTCGATGTGGTGTTTAATTATATATTCGTGGAAAAATAGCGGATCGTGAATTTTGAACATAATTAAATGCCACGGGAGAACTATTAAAAAGAATAATAAAAATCCCGGTAAAATATATTGCGGTTTAAAAACTTGTTTAAATGTCTTGTTTGCGATTGTTACAAAAAACATTACTGCAAACGGCACAACAAAACCAGGAATTCCCTTAGCCATTACTGCCAAGCCTGAGAATATGTAAAATAACCACCACATATATTTTTTATTTTTGTCTTGAACAAATTGGGTTAAAAATCCGAACATTACTGAAAATCCGACACAAGTTGTTACGACGATATCAAGAATTGCAAATTTTGCCAAAATTACAAATTCCAATGTAGTTGCAAGGATAAGAGCTGAAATTACTCCAAATCTGCGAGAAACAATTTTTTTGCCGGTAAAATATAATAGCAAAGTCGAAAGTGTTCCGTATAGTGCAACCGGAAATCTTGCGGTAAATTCTGTAACTTTCCCGAAAATAGCGAATGATAAACACTCACCCCAGAAATAAAGAGGTGGTTTTTCAAAGAAAAATTCTCCGTTTAAGTAAAGTGTCAAAAAGTCCTTGCAATGGAACATGTCACGTGCCATAGAAACATATCTTGTTTCGTCGACATCCATCAAAGGATAATTTCCAATATTAAAAAAGAAAATAAAATAACATACTATTAATAGACCTAAAAAAGTGAATAAATCACCGTGTTTTTTTATAAAATCAAAGAATTTTTCCATTAAATCTCTCCTTTATTCCAACTTTAAATATACTATCATAAAAATCGTTAATGAATTGTTAGTTTGTTCAAGTGAAAAGTGAGAAGTGAAACGTGAAAAGACCGTATCGTTATGAATAAGTGAATGGTGAGTGGTGAATAGTGAGTAGACCATATTGGAAAAGATATTTTCTTTCATGCTTCCAAAGACTTCTAATCTTTCCCCTCGCCACTTGGGGAGACAAAGGGAACCGCAGAGCTATGCGATGCGTGTGACCCTGTCTGCCTTGTGCTGAGGGTGCCTGAAAGGCAGGAGAGGGGTGCAAACCATCTATATTGAAATAATGATGAGATTACTACGTCGCTTCGCTCCTCGTAATGACATGGTCCTTCTCGGATTTACCAATCCGACGACAAGACAAATTGTAAATAAATGTAACATCTTTCTTTAAAATCCTAAAGATTTGGAAAAGGTGCGCCGATATGTCATGTGGTAGAAGTTCTAACAAAAGGAGTGTGTACTTGTGCGATAAAGCAAGTGAAAACGAGAAAAATATCTAATTAGTATAGATAAAATATATACGAAATAGATATAATTGTTACGAATTATTAAGTAGTAAAACCCTCTATAACCCAGTAAAATCAATGGTTTTAGAAAAAAGTAATAGGGAAATTCAAAAACAGCGCAATTTTCCCAAAAAACATGTTTTTACATGGACATAGAGAGTATAAACAAGACCAAATCAATTTTCATGTGGAGATGTATAGAAAATTGAGAAGAAAGGATTATGACTATGTGTGCAAATGAAGTTCAATTCCAATTACAACAAGGATATGTAAATGAATTAAAGAAAAATCCAGGCAATCTTCAAAGATTAATTAATGAAGGTTCAATTATCGACAATGGAGATGGTACATATAGTACAACTAATGCAAGTTTAAAATCCGTTGGCGTATTTGACGTTGAAGGAGCTGGCGGAGTAAAAGAAACAAAAACTCTTGATAGTGCGACACCTGCAAAAGGTTTGGGTGTTGAACATTCTGCTGCGAAAGCAAAAGAAGGAGTTAAAGAAGAAAAAACAGTTACCTTCAAACTTGATGATTTTGTTAAACAGTCAGGTTTGGCAGAAGATAAACGTGCAGAATTGGTAAAAGAATTTGAAGCTGCAGGTTTGTCAATTGATAAAGAAAAAGGTATTGTAACTTATGATAAAACAAAATATGATACAGCGATTACAAAATTTGCTAAAAATAACAGATTATCATATTTATCAACCAATGAGGATGGTAAAGCTATTGCAGATAAATTAGCGAAAGATGGCAAAATTACTCTAAATGAAGATGGTGGTTATGTTATCAATGGTGCTGAAGGCAAAAAAGCAGTTGATGAAGCATTCCCAACTCAAACACAAGCACCTGTTGAAACAAGAGAAAATAAATCAGTAAAAATTAATACAGAAGTTACAACAACTACAACAGAAGAATCAGAACCTGTAAAAGTTGCAGATGACTTGAAACACAATAGAGCTGGTAGAAAACAAGCTCGTAAGGATTATGAAGCTGCATTGACAGAATGGGCAAATGATCCTGAAAACCAACCAACAATGAATATTTCTATTGCTCGTAATAAATATGAAAAGAAAATTTCAAAGCAAATGGGCAAAATTGAAAAAGAATGCAAAACAAAAGAAGAAATTGTTCAAAAATATCTTAAAGAATATGCTACAGATGAAGAAAAAGTATTTTTTAATACTTTGTTAAATGAAGCGGTAAAGGATGAGGATGCTTTACTTGAAGCTTACAAACGTGGAACCGGTGATGGTCGAGCTACATTTGAAGGTGATACTGGAGCAGCTAAAAAGAAGATAGCCGCATATTTAAGAATTGCAGAAGATCCAAATTTTGATTCAAATGTTATTCTAGAACGTATGGCAGTTGTTGATGTCTTGGGTAAAAGAAGTGATAAACAAGTTGCTAAGGACAAAAAAGAATTTATTCAAGATGAAGCAAAACGTCAAGCAAAAGCAGCTGAAACAAAACAAAATATTGATAATACCAGAGTTCATTTCTCAAAAGCAGAAAGAAAGGAAGCTGCTAAAGGAGAAAAAAATTCTGCAATTGAACATACTGACATTGGTAAAGCAGGTCGTAAACTTGTAATGGAATGCCCTGATGAATTTTGTACTCAAGGAACTAAAAATGATTGCGATTTTGAAGTAAATGGCAAATATTATAAGTTCAGTGAAGCTAAATTCAAAGCATTCTGTGATAAAGCTACAGATTCTCGTACGCTAGATAACGAAACACAAGAAGGCTTTGCGAAAGATGGAAACTTGACATTAAATGAAGGTCGTCAAGGCTGGATGAGCCAGACATTGATTACCAAAGATGGTAAACGTCGCTCAATTGAAGAAATTATTGGTAACGATAATGGCAGAGTCGGCAATGGTGAATTAAATAAACTTCGTCATTTGGTTGAAAAAGGTGGCAACAGTATTGACACTAACTCAACTAACGCAAAACGTGTTTTACACGTCTTGCAAGGTGTTGGCATTGGTGGTGCGTTAGGGTTTGGTACTGCTTACGCTGCATCATGGTTAGCAGGTGCTGTTAACCTTGCAGGTGAAACCGCATCTCAATTTGTTCAATATAAAGGCAGAACAGCTGATAGGATATATTCAGGTAAAACTGCTGATAGAACTTTCTCTGGCAGAACTGCAGATCAAACATTTACTGGCAGAACTGCAGATCAAACATTTACTGGTAGAACAGATGACCAAACTCTATTTGGAACGACAGCAGATAGAACAATTCATGATAGAACAACATTTAATTATACTGATAATGGTGAAACATTCACTAAAGTCGTCAATAAAGATATATTTGTTAAAGGTCAAGATTGGTCAGTTGTTGCACCAGGACAAGAATGGTCGGTTACTGCACCAGGACAAGAATGGTCGGTTACTGCACCAGGACAAGAATGGTCGGTTACTGCTGAAGGTCAAGAATGGTCAGTTACTGCACCGGGACAAGAATATTCTGGCCAAGTTGAGGCTGAAGGTCAGAAATGGGAAGGTCGTGGCGACAAGCACTTGAAAACTGCAATAAATGCCGCTATCTTTGGAGGTATTGGTGGAGGTGTTAACAACGCACTTTCAATGGGTAAAGTTCACGCTAAAGGCAGAAGTTTTGACGGTATCGTAAACCTAAATAAAAAGAAAGAAAAAACTGAAACTGAAAATAAAGAGCAAACTTTAGATATTCCTCAATTTGTTACAAGAGAGGAAAGAGAAGTTCAAACTCCTGATAAAAATATTGATAACTTTACATACAAAATCAAAGTTTCTCATAAAAAAGGAACTAACTACAACTTAGCAGAAGATAGATTGAGTATCGTTAAGAAAATGTACAACATTCAAGATGATGCGACTGCAAACAAAGTTCTTGAATATGTTATGACACAAATCAACGGTTACAAAGCAAATCCTTACAAGTTAAACTATGCGGGAGATTTGACTTATCACTTCCCATCAGAAATTCCGGCAGGCATGATTGCAGGTATTGATGATACAATAATCGGAACTGACCCTAACACAATTGGCGGTTTTGATAGAAACCAAATTCCTCTTGGCGGTAAAAATGGTAAAAATGCAAGTGAAGCAAATTTACGTAAAAAAGGATTTATTGCAAGAGCAAATGTAATAACCAGATAACTCTAAAGAGGGTTGGATTATTCAATCCTTCCCTCTTTTCTAAATTATAAATTTTTGTAAACAATTACCGGAAAATAGTAAAGATTTAAGCGCAAAATCCGTTTATATACATGTAAAAGTGTTTAAACGTGCAGAAAAAGAAAATAGAGGTTCCAAAGACAATGAATACACAGGGAATTAATAAAAAAAGAGTAGTTGCATTTATGTTAAGTATGTTGCTAATTATGCAACAGTCTTTGACATATCAGGTTTTGGCTGCATCAACAATCACAGACGCTAATAATAATCAAATTAACAATGGTGGTGGTAACACTTGGAATATCAGACCGGATGCTGTAAAAGGTGATACCGGCTTCAAACAATTTGGCGAAATTAATTTGGCTAAGGGTGATGTATTAAACTTTATTTATAACTATATTTTACAAAAACAATCTGGAACTGGTAATGATTTAACATTAACCGATATTAAAGGTGATATTAATAATTTTATTGCATTGGTTAATAATGGAGTAAAAATAGATGGTATTGTTAATGCACTTCAAGGTGTTAATGGTGCTTTAAAAACAAATGGTAATTTGGTATTTATTTCTCCAAACGGTATGGTTGTTGGAAGTTCCGGCGTTATCAATGTCGGTAATTTATCAGTTATTTCTCCAACACAAAGTTCTTATGATAAATTGTCTAGCAATTTAGGTTTACCTAAAGATCATCAATATTATATTTCTAACTATGATGTAAAATATGATGCTAGTAATCCAACAGGAACTTCAACAATTGTTCCTAGTGCGTATGATTATACTAAAAATACTGCTGTAATGACTGATAAATCATTCGATTTGTCAACATTAACAGATAGTAACGGAAGTACGCTATCTCTTGGTGGAAAAGCTATTCAAATTGACGCAGGTGGCAGAGTTGCTGCTCGTGGTGATATTAATTTGCAAGGTGGTACAATTGCGAATAATGGTCTTTTGTTAGCTGGTTTAGGGAACAATGAAACTGCAGCTTTGACAGGTCATGATGCAGCTGACACTTTGTTTACCAAACTTGTTAATATAGATAATATGGGTACTGCTAATACTTTTGTAAACAACAACGGTAACATTTCTATCAAATCTGTTACCGGTACTTCTGTTGGTAATGGTGCAAAAGTTAGAAATTATGGTACTGGCAATATTACTATCGAAAACTCTGGAGCTAATGGCATTTCTATCGCAGGCGAGGTGTCAAACCCTAATGGCGCAACAAAAATCACTAACACAAACGGTGGCTTGCTTGTTGCATCTACTGGTTTAATCGCATCTGGCGGTTCCGCTTTAACTCAAAATAAATCTACTTTGTTAGTTTCTAATGAAGGCTCAGGCGGTATGAATATTCAAGGTAAAGTTACCGCTAATCATACTAACAAAACTAACACAGTTAACTTTGTAAACAAAAATTCTAATATGTCTATCGGCTCAAGTGATAAAAATAACAATATTACATCTAATGCCGATGTAAATATCGCAGTTACAAATGGTAATTTGTTAAACAATGGTGTTGCTAACACATTGATTTATACAACTAATGGAGCTGATTTGAACGCAACTGTTACAAATGGTGCAATCGGTAAAGAAGTTGGTCCTTGTGACGGCGGTATTTGTACAGGTATTGGACCAAATCAAAGAGATTTGACTAAATCTGTAAATACCTCTATCGACGGCGTTATTACTGCAACAAGTACTGCAGGTTCAAATACTTCCCTAATTAATATGGCAAGCTTGAACAAAAATATGAATGTTAACCAAATTAAAGCTGATGGTAGAGTAATCTTATTGGCAGACTCTTCTACAAAAGGTGCTTCTCCTTACAGTATCGTCAACAGATCTAAAAATTCAGCAAATCCAAACGTTGAAGGTACAGGTATTTCCCTAATCGCTAGTGGTAATATCGGCGAAGCTAAAACTTCTACAAAGTCAGCAACTCCTTTAACATTCAGACAAAACGGTTATTCATATAACCCTTCAAGAGATAATGCACAACTTCCTCATAATATTGATGCTATTAACAAAACCGGAAACGGCGTTGATATGTTAGCAATTGGCAACATTGACGTAAAAGGTATGGATGCTGCAAATGGTGCAAAACTTGATACTAATGCTTGTGCAATTATTTCAAGAACAGGTGATATAAACGCTGAGTTCTCTGGTAATGTTTATGTAAGAGAAACTACTGCAAACAAAAACTTGAACTTAACAACTCGTGGTAAAAATATGTACATTGACCACTTAGGCGAAGTTCCTACTTATGGTACAGATTACTACGGAAAAAATACAAACGTACATCCTGAAAGAGCAAAATTGGTTGCACTTGACTTGGGTACACAATGGATTGATGCAGAAAAACCTGAATACAGATCAGCTGCAGATTCTACAATCGTAGTTAAAAATGGTACTTTAAAAGGTGATGGTAACAAACGCCCTTCTGGTGATCAAGATTTATACATGGTTGCAGATAATGCTTATGCCGGTGGTTACTACTTCAATATGGGTAAACACCGTAATGGTGGAGTTTCTACAGTAGTTAAAAATTCTACAACAAATACTTTGACTAATGCTAAAGATGGTTCAACTCCAATTTCAATCAGAACAAAAGCAGTTAGACCTGATGATGTTACTGCAATTGGTAAAAATCCTGATGATAGAAACTATTACTACGGTGGCAGTGAACAAGGCGGTGATCCTGGCTATGATGGAACTACAGATCCTGATAAACAAGGAACAAAGGAAGATGATGACAACTTAGTTGTTCCAAAAGATGAAGAACCGGATTATCCATTGGATACAGATACAGACACTGATACAGATACTGATACTGATATTGATACAGATTTGGATAGTGATACAGATACTGATACCGACACCGATACCGATATTGACACAGATACCGACACTGATACAGACGTTGATACAGATACTGATATTGACACAGACACAGATACTGACAATGATACAGATACCGATACGGACACAGATACTGATACGGATACTGATATTGACTTAGACAACGATACAGATACTGATACAGATGTAGATACCGACACTGACATTGATACAGATATCGACACAGATACTGATAACGATACCGATATTGATACAGATACTGATATTGACACAGACACAGATACTGACAATGATACCGATACTGATACGGACACAGATACTGATACGGATACTGATATTGACTTAGACAATGATACTGACACCGATACAGATATAGATACGGACACTGATATTGATACCGACATTGATACAGATACCGACAACGACACTGATATTGATACAGATACTGATATAGATCCAGATCCAGAACCGAATCGTCCAAAAGTTGATTTCAAAGATATTTACAAACAACGTGTTGTAAGTGACAGAGTTGATTCAATTGATAAACGTCAATATATGAGATTTAATACTCAAGAAAATCAAAATCCAATTTCATTTGAATCAAGTGACAACGTAGTTTCAATTTCCGACATCTCAAGAGGTGGGGTATCATTAACCCATAAAGGAAAATTAAAAGTTGGTGACGTTGTTCCGGTACATCTACAATATGGCGACTTGACAATTAATGCTAACGTAAAAATCGTTTCAGCAAGTGATGTAAAAGCCGGAGGTAAGTTCATCGACCTAGATCAGGCAACAGCTAACAAATTATTATACTTAAGTTTGTTAGAAAAAGACCAACCGATTGCCCAAACAATTATGAACAAAAATGTTGCAACAACAATTGAAGAATAGAAATTACAAATTAAAGTCCTCCTTCAAAAAGGAGGACTTTTTAGATTGGTGATTTTAGATGCTTGAATGCAAAGGTTCTTATCACACCAAGCTAGTCTTCAACTTCTTCAAGTGCTTCCTCAATGTATCTTGCAGGGTTTTCGATTAAATATTGAAGTTCTCCCGGATCTTTTATGTAACCGTAATCAAACTGTTCACCATTTGACATAAAAGAAATCATTCCATAATCCATTATTCTGCCCATTGTTGTTTGAGAAATCTCCAACATATCAAGTTTCGTTAACGGAATGTCAATTTCTTCGGGGTTTAAAACTCCTAATTTTATGTGCGCATATTTTGTTGTAATAACTATTTTATCAGAGTTAAATCTCAAAATAGGATACACAATCGGCGCAAGGATTAAAAATACTATTACCCAACTAAAAAAACTATGCGTATTTAAAAATATGAACCAAAAATACAAGAAAAATATTGGAGTTAAAAATATTGGCCAAAATAAAGCCATCCAGTGTTTTTTAATATCATAAATAACTAATTCTTCACTATTTTCATCAGGAAGTTTATATTCTTTTATATTTTCTTCTACAACTACCGGCTTTGGCTCATAATGATGTACAGTGTATTCTTCAGGAACTTCTGATTTTTCAGCATGTTCAATATATGACTGCGTAACAACATCTGATGGTTGTTCTATTTCAAGTCTGTTTCCACAATATCTACAAAAATTATCGTTTTCTTTTACTGGTTTTCCACATTTTGGACAAAACATTGTTTACTCCTTTGTTATCTGATTTTAGCATATCATTTGACTTTAGTCAATTAAAGGTTTACTATTGAAACAATGGAGGGATTATGATAGATAAACAAGAACTTTTAAGACTTTATAATTTGGATTTAGATGAACTTTTAAAATTGTCATCAAAATATGTCAAAGATGAAATTGAATTTTGTTCACTCATAAATGCACGGAATGGCAAATGCTCACAAAATTGCAAATATTGCGCACAAAGTTCTCATTATCGTACTCATATTGACTCTTATCCGCTTGTAAAAATTGAAGAAGTACGAAAAGCCGCTCTTGATGCAAAATCACATAAAGCATCACGTTTTGCAATCGTAACATCAGGAAAAACACCTGACGAAAGCGATTTTGACAAAATGTTAGAAATGATTAAAGAAATTAATAAAATTGAAGGCTTAAACAGTTGTGCATCAATCGGAATTTTGAATGAAGAACAAGCCAAAAAACTTGCACAAAGCGGATTGAAAAGATTTCACCATAACATAAATACTGCAAAATCTTATTATCCGGAAGTTTGCACTACCCACACTTGGCAAGATAGACTAGACACTTGCAAATTAGTCAAAAAATACGGTATGGAATTATGTTGTGGAGTAATTCTAGGAATGGGTGAAAGCGTTGAACAACGAGTAGAAATGGCTCTTGAATTAGCAGAAATTCAGCCAAATTCAATTCCAATCAATATTTTGATGCCAATTCCTGAAACTCCATTTGAAAACTATTTAGACAAAATTGACGAAGAAAATGTGTTGAGAACCTTAGCAATATTTAAAATTGCAAACCCTAATTCAATATTGCGTTTTTGTGGTGGTAGAATGAGATTATCTGAAGAAAACCAGCGAAAAGCTTTAAACACTTGTGTTGAAGGAATTATGGTCGGAAATTATTTAACAACAATCGGCAAAAATCCTGATGATGACATCAAAACAGTTGAAGAATTAGGAAAGACAATTGCAACAAATTAATAGCAAACAATTATTTGTTTTTTGTTGAAATATATTTGTTCCCGTCAAATCTGTCAGCTAAAAATGTCGAAATTATCGGAATAAAGACATAATACATTACGCCAAAAATCATTGCAGGTTTAACAATTTTTATACCTTCAATATATTTGTCGAGGTTTGGAGATTTTTTGTTTACTTCTGCGAATTTCTCAATAAAATTTTTCGTCGATTTTTCAGACATTTTATCTATCAAATAACCGCCACCGACACACAAGCCAGTTGAGATTGCGGAATTATACATAAGAGCTTTTTTTCTATCTTGTTCAATTCCTTTGCTTTTAGCAGTTTGGTGCATAAATATTCCGGTTGCAATAATATCGGTTAAAGCCATCATATTAAATTCATAATTAGTATTATGGAGTTTATCTGTCAACTTTTGGACTGTAGATGTGTCAATAATTTTGCCGATACGTTTAGACAAACCTTCCATACCAGTAAATGAAACATTTTTCTTTTGGTGTTGTGGAGTTGCTTCTTTTTTAGAAAAAACTTTTTTCATAAACGGAGGAATTAACGCACAAGTAAGAATTGATTTTGGCGCAGCAATTACAAAACCTAGTCCTAATTTAAAAAGTTGGGTTGCAAACTTGTATTTTGATGAAGACTTTAACTCTTTTTCACCATTTTTCAAATTTTTTATTGTTGTAGCTTTGAGATATTCGTGCGGATTTTCGTCAATATTTTTTATTGCTTTTGCTAACGGTATTGAACTTACCAGCATAACCATATATCCGGCAACACTGGATGCTAGGGATTTTGCACAAGCATATTTTTTATTTTGTTTGTCAGTATTGGGAGTTGCCATAATTGACAACGGACGTGCAACAGTAGAGAGCGCAAGTGAGGCAGATGCAACGAATAATGAGCCGTTATCAGCTGCAAATTTCAATCCCTTTTTAACAAATCGGTTTGTGTAAATAGACTGTACTTTCATCGTAATTCATTATACAATGCTCATAATGGAATTGACAGAATTTGTAAAAAAAGAATTAAATGGTTGGAAAAAGATTGAAATAATCGGACTTTTTACTGTGCTTACGTTAATTTTAATAAATGCAATTATTGTAAAAGACAATCCGATTGCTGTTATATCTGCATTCTGTGGAATTTTATATACGATAATCGCAGGGAAAGGAAAAATTTCTTGCTATTTTTTCGGGCTATCAGGTTCTTGGTGTTATGTGTGGCTATCGTTTCTAAATTCACTTTGGGGTAATATGTTGCTTTATCTTTGCTATTATATACCAATGCAAATTTTAGGGATTTTCAAATGGAAAAAGCACCTTAAAAAAGATACTAAAGAAATCGTAAAAACCAGATTATCAAATAAAAACCGCATAACACTATTATTTATTGGAGTTTTAGGTTCAATTATAACAAGTATAATTTTACATTACTGTCACGACAAAAGTCCAATTGCAGACGGAATTACAACATTTTTATCGGTACTTGGAATGTATTTAACAGTTCGTCGTGCGATAGAACAATGGGTTGTATGGATGATTGTGAACGGGATTTCAGCATTAATGTGGATAAATCTTGTTTTACACGGAATAAAAACATATTCAACTGTTATAATGTGGGTTGTGTATTTTGTTTTGGCAATATATTTTTATTTTGAATGGAAAAAAGTTTTGAATAAAAATGAAATTTCGCAATAAAAAAGGTAACTTTAAAAAATTTTTTCAAAATTACCTTTTTAATACATTATTTACAACTTTTAGCCTTGTTCCAGCCTAATTTTTCAGGACATTTTAAGTAATCCATATTTTCTTTCATGTTTTCAATACTTCTAATCTTTCCCCTCGCCACTTGGGGAGACAAAGGGAACCGCAGAGCTGTGCGATGCGTGTGACCCTGTCTGCCTTGTGCTGAGGGTGCCTGAAAGGCAGGAGAGGGGTTCAAACCACAAGATACTGAAATAAGTTCAGGGTGACAGTTACAACTGTAGGTTGTGTTTACTAGCCAAACATCATTACTCATAGAATTATAATATTAATCTTTGTAAAAAAATCTACTAAAACTAGCGCAAAATCCATGTTTTATGTTATACTACGTATGTAGTAGAAAATTTAATTTGACTTTTATTGTGTACTGTTTATTTAAATGGTATGTATTGCCATCTATATGGCGTATTGTTTTTGGATGAATTTATAATAGAATAGTTTAAGTAATGTAAACTCAAGTGCCGTAATGGGCAAAAATAGTTTATCATATGTTTTATAACAAGTGTGTGTAAGGTGTAGATTTTGAACGAAAATAAAGATAAAATTTCAGAAAAATCAAAGGCGCAATCGCCTATAAAAAGCAATAAACCTGTTTCGAACCCGTTGTCGAAACAGCTTAATGCGCTTAAAAAACCTGCTTTAAAAACACCTGATAAAATAGCTACCAAAAAAGAAGTTAAGAGAATTTCCAATCCTATTTCTGCTGAAACATCTGATATTGTCGCTCGTATCAATAACTTTAATACGAACAAAACTTCAAACAGAATGTATGCAGGGTATATGGGAAATGCAAATGCAAGCTCGCATAGGGTTATTGATTATGCTGAACTTGTTAATAATTTGAATAATACTCTTTGCAAAAAGAAAACAATTTATGATTTATTTAGTGCAATTCATAACTTATTTATAGAAAAATTAAACAATGTTTTCACGGCATTCGGGGCTTATCACGACAAATCAAAATGTATTAACATAAAACTTTTCAACTCTATGGGAAGTACTTACACATCAAAATTGTTTTTGTCAGATGACCAAAATCCGGTTATCCAATGTTTTAAAAATTCTTCTCCTGTAGTTTGCGAAAATAGCAAATTTTTAAATATTCCATATGTTCAACAATCACCGACATTAATTCTTCCGTTGGTTTCTGTTAGCGGATGTAAAGGTGTTATGGCAATTGGGAAAGATAATATTGAAAATCATATCGGGTTGTTCTCATTTATTGCAAATTATTGTGCATTATTTATGGATAATGTAGAACTTCTCGAACAAACAAACAAATACGCAAACACCGATACATTAACAGGTTTGTACACTCACAGAGGTTTTCAGGAAGTTTTGTCTGCAGAACTTAGACGTGCTGAAGAAAATAATTCAAAACTTTCCATTATAATGCTTGACGTAAACAATATCTCTAAAATCAACAGAGAACTTGGTCACGCAAAAGGTGATGAAGTTATCAAACTTTTAGCAGAAAAAGTTAAGCAAAATATTAGAAGTAATGACAAAGCAGGGCGTTATGGCGGTGACGAAATCGCAATAATTCTTCCTGATACCGACACTTCTGATGCGAAATATTTGGCTGAATATATTACATATTGCTTGTCATGTTGTTTTGTTGATGATGTAGGGCCGGTTAAGGTTTCTGTTGGTATTGCAACTTATCCTGAATGTAGTAGGGATCAAGAAAAACTTTTAATCCTTGCAGAACAAGCAATGTATATCTCACAAGCTAAGGGTTACAAAGAAGGTATGTCCGCAATTGTAAGCTCATCAGATTTCAATTTCTGGGATGATGATGCTCTACATTCTTATGCAGAAGTTATTGCAAAACGTCATTCTCAATTGGGTGTAAACTTTGAAGATGAACTTGTTCACAAATTCAATAACGAACAAATTGTTTCTCAAAACCACTTGATGGAGCTTGCAAATTCTCTCGCAAGTGCAATTGATGCAAAAGACCCTTATACAAAAGGTCATTCTACTTCTGTTTCAAGATATTCAGAAGCTCTTGCTCGTGCGATTAATCTTCCGGAAGACGAAGTTCAAAGAATTAAATTGGGGGCATTACTTCATGATGTTGGCAAAATCGGTATTCCTGAAAATGTATTGAAAAAACCAGGTAAATTGGAAGATGACGAATGGGAAATTATGAAACAACACCCTGTAATCGGTGCAGAAAAAGTTCTTGCGCCAAACGAAGCGTTGAGAGATTTAATTCCAATTGTAAAATATCACCATGAACACATGGATGGAAGCGGATATCCTGAACATTTGAAAGGTGATGAAATTCCGCTTGCTGCGAGAATTGTTGCAGTTGCAGATACATATCACGCATTGATTTCTGATAGACCTTACAGAAAAGGAATGAGTGTTGAAAAAGCTTGCGAAATTTTGAATGACGGTGCAGGCAAATTGTGGGATAGAGATTTGGTTCGCCAATTTATTAATATTGCTCCATCCTTGTCTACAAGTATTTAGGTTATTTTAAAAGTATATTTTGTTGCGCAGATTTCTAATCCGTGCTAGTGTTTTGGTATGATAACAAAACTTGAAATTGATGAACTTGCTCAAAAATACGAAACTATTGATTTTATAAAAGATGATCCTGTTCAATTTCCGCATAAATATAATAAAACAAAAGAAGATTGCGAGATTTCAGGTTTTATTGCCTCTTTGTTGGCATACGGAAATAGAAAAGTTTTTATCAAAAAATTGAATGAGTTATTCGATATTGCAGAAAATGAGCCGTATAATTTTATTTTGAATTTTGAACCGAAAAATTTGAAAGATTTTAATTATAGATTTGGGACAACACAAGATTTTGCAGAAATTTTTTGTATCTTAAAAAATTTATACGAAAAAGACGGTGGATTAGAAAAATTGTTTGAATACGGTTACAAAAATTCAAAACAACCAAATGGTTATATTGATTTTCAACCGATTTGTGACTATTTTTATTCAAAGTTTTCAGATACATCAGGACAGGGATGTCGTTTTATGATACCGAACCCACAAAACGGCGGTGCAATTAAAAGAATGTGTATGTTTTTAAGATGGATGATAAGAAAAAGCCCTGTAGATTTAGGAATTTGGCATTTTATGAAGCCGTCAGAACTGTTAATTCCATTAGATACACATGTCGCAAGGCTTTCAAGAGATATGGGCTTGTTGACAAGAAAGTCAAACGATTTTAAATCTGTAATAGAAATAACAGAAAACTTGAAAAAATTTGATATGAATGACCCGATAAAATATGATTTTGCGATGTTTGGTTATGGTGTGAATAATAAATAGACATTTAGACATGTTCAAAGAAGGCGATAAGGTTTTTGAGTAAAAAGTGAGAAGTGAAACGTGAAAAGACTGTATCGGGCTGAATAAGTGAATGGAGATTGGTGAATAGTGGGTTGACCTTATCAGAAAAGTTATTACCTTCTCTAATACAGACTTTGCATCTATACATCTAATTCCAATATATGAAGTACTTTAGACTAACATCGTCACAAGTATCTACGTGCGTAAAACTCCATACCAAAGTCTGAAGTATGAACCAATGCTGTCACAGAGAGCTACGTGCGTAAAACTCCATACCAAAGTCTGAAGTATGAACCAATACTGTCACAGAGGGCTACCCTATTGCATATTTTTTAAAAATGTGTATAATAAAAGGAGCTAAAGGAATTTTGCAAAAGGTTTCTTTAAAGTACCACTTAAATTAGGAGAAGACAAATGTACCAAGATGAAAAACTTGTATGTGAAGATTGCGGCGCAGAATTTATTTTCACTGCAGGTGAACAAGAATTCTATGCGGAAAAAGGTTTGGTTAACAAGCCAAAAAGATGTCCGGAATGCAGAAAAGCTCGCAGAAACAACAACAGAAGAAAAAGAAAAATGTATGATGCTGTTTGTTCTAAATGCGGTGCGCAAACTCAAGTTCCATTCAAACCTATTCCAGGAAAAGAAGTCTATTGCAAAGATTGCTTTACAAAAGAACACGAAGCATAAAATTAATTCTAAAATAACAAAACAGACCGGTTTAATTATTAAGCCGGTCTGTTTTTACTTATACCCCAATACAACTGTTTAAATATTCAATTGTACTGATTTTTTCGTCATACAAATATTTAATAAAGTTCAAATACGCAGCGTTATATGATGTAATCACGAGGTTTACCTCAAATCCGTCGGTACAGAATGGCTCGTAATCATACACAACATAACTGTTATATTTACTTTTCCATTCTTTTTTTTCGATACGGCTATTATTTTCATCAACAATATCTTCAAGCCACGCAAGAATATCTTTATTTACATTTTTCATTTCCAAACGATTGTGCTTACCGCAATCATGGCAATCATTTCCCATTAGCATGATAAATTACTCCACAAATATGTTATATGTAAATTGTAAAGCTTTTTCGATATAAAATAATCCCCTTTAGGTATAAGTATTAAATAGTAATATATGGGGATTTATTTTTTTGTTAATAAAATATTAAAAGCAGAAACGTTATTAAACTGGTAATTCAACAATATTGTTCTGATGGGCTGTGTACGTACACCCTACTGGACATTCTTGAAAAAATCAGTATAATAAAATCTATGGCAGATATAAATAATTTAGGTCGAATGATTTCTAAATTTGTAAATTATCAGGCACTTAATGCACAACGGCAAATGCCACAAAATCAGCCTGCTCAGTCATCTTTTACTCCATCTCCGACACCGCAAGCTGCGAATGCTCCGAAGCCGACTGTTCCTAGTTCTCCAACTCCACAAATGGGGAATATGGGAGGGAGTGATCAATCTGTTTTTGTAAAAGATATGATGAATTTGCCTAAAAATATGAATGAATTAGTTTACATGTTACAACGTAACATTACTCTAGCTCAACTCAATCAACGTTTTGCAAATCAAGTTAATATGCAAAGAAATGCTATGTCACAAACTCAAGCGCAAATTCTTGCTCAATTACAAGGTTTGTCGCTAACAGAAGCACAAAATATTTTGTTAACAGGCAACAAGGCGGTTTTAAGTCAATTGCAAAGTACTTTGAGGAACTTAGCTATTTCGTCAAACGGTTTGATAAACTTATCTCAAGTTGCCCAAATGATTGAAACAAACGGGAAAGATGCTATTGCAAAACTTATTACAACAATGGCAAATTCTGCGAAATTAGGGATTACTGATTTAACTCAACTCAAAGACACTGCCAAGTTGATAAATGCAAGCATTGCAGCTGCTTCACAAAACGATTCTGCGCAAACAATGAAACTTTTGATGCTTTTATACCTTCCGTGGTTGCCATTGCAGGAAGGTGTTGGGTTTGATTTGGAAATTGAAGCAGGGCAAAATTCGGATGGTTCTGACAGTATTTTGGTTATTACAATAACAACTTTAAATTATGGAAATGTTACTGCGACATTGATTTTGGAAAGTTCAAATTCTGTTCATGTAAATATTGAGTGTGTTAAAGAATTTCCAAAAGATGAATTGATGATGCGAATTGAGAGTGATGAAAAACATTATTCAATGGAGTCGGTTTTGTCTTTTGAAACAAGTTCTCAAACAACAGTGAATGAAGGTCAAGAAAAGCCTCAAGCAAAAATTAATATGGGGAATACAAACGAGATTAATCCGTATTTGTTATTGATGGCACACACAATAATAAGACATGTTATAGAAATTGACAAAAATACGTCTAATGGAATACAATCGCATGTGGATTAGATAAGAAAGGGAAAATATGAGATTTGTGCATATAATGATAAGGGTTAAAGACATTGAAAAATCAATGAGGTTTTACACAGAATTACTTGATATGAATAAAACCGGTGAAGTTGAGTTGGATGATTGCACTTTGTATTATTTGAGTGATGAAGATGGTCAAACTCAAATTGAAATGACTTATAACAAAGAAACTCCGGCAAACGGTTACGAAAACGGAAATGCGTTCGGACATTTGGCTTTTGAACTTGATAAAATGAGTGATTTTACGTTAAGGATGGAAAAATTAGGTTATAAGTATCTTTATGAACCATATTTTATGCCGGAAGTTAATATGTATATTGCATTTTTGAAAGATCCGGATAATAATGAAATTGAAATTATGGCAAAAGAAATTTAAAATATAAATACCTCTCAGTATAAACTACAAAACAAAAAGCATAGAAAGTTTTTCCTTCTATGCTTTTTCCTATATTTATTTAGAAACTTATAAAAGCTCTTTTAAATAATTTGGTAATGCAAAACGTGCATTGTGATAATCTCTGTTGTATATTTTACAAGTTTTTACGATATCTTCGTATCTGTCTTCTGCGAAATATGACAAAGGTTCAACTGTTTTAGAGCAAAAAGCCCAAGCCCAATATCCACCAGGATATGTTGGAATATTTGAAGTGTATGTTGAGCAGATTGGGAAAACTCTTTTAAGTAACTTGTACATTTTTTGAACAGATTCTTTTTGTGCGAATGGGGATTCTGATTGAGCAACCATAATACCGCCTTCTTTTAATGAATTTTTTACATTTGTATAAAATTCATCGGTGAATAATCCTTCTCCCGGCCCGATTGGGTCTGTTGAATCAATTAACACGATATCGTATTCATTCTTTTTATCTTTAATAAATTCAATAGCATCTTCAACTTTAATTTCTACTCGAGGATCAGACAATCCGCAAGAAATTGTTGGAAGAAATTCTTTACAAGAATCAATAACCATTCCGTCGATTTCGCATAGAACAACTTTTTTAACGGTTTTGTGTTTTAGAACTTCTCTAACGGTTCCGCCATCGCCACCGCCAATTACAAGAACGCTCTCTGGGTTTTTGTGTTGCATCATAGGAATATGTGCAATCATTTCGTGGTAATGATATTCATCACCTTCTGTAGTCATCATCAAGTCATCAAGAGTAAGAACTCTGCCGAGTGAAGATTCTGATTCAAAGATTTCGACTTTTTGGAAATCAGATTGTTTTGAAAACAAAACTTTTCCTGCTTTTATTGCAATTCCGTAGCCGGAAGGTGTGATTTCGTGGTAGTAACCATTTTCTATTCCGTTTTTCATTTTTTCTCCTTTATTTAAAATAAGCAATACGATTGTAGCATAAAATTTGGAGTTAATAAAGGTATTAAGATAATAGGGCGATAAGGTAATAAGATATTAAACCTATAGTCCTATAACTTATTCCCCTAATATATGAACGTGAAGGTGAAAAACTTCTTGTCCGGCTTCTTTTCCTGTGTTGATTAAGGTTTTGTATGATTTTAAACCAATTTTTTTAGTAGTTTCTTTGACAGCCATCAATAATTCCGCCATCAAATTTTTGTCTTCAAGTTCATTTAACGATGCAACGTGAGTTTTTGGAACAACTAACAAATGAATTGGAGCTTTTGGGTTAATATCCTTGAAAACTACGACATATTCATTTTCGTAAACAAATTCTGTGTTAAAATCTCCGTTAATAATTTTACAAAAAATACAATCTTCTGACATTTTAGTTCTCCTTTTTTTATAAAAGTAACAGACTTTGCCTCTTGGCATCTATGCTTCTTCGTATCTGATTTACTTTAGTTACTTTTATTATTATATCTTAAAAAAATGTAAACTAACTTGCCATTTGAAATAATGTAAAGTAAAATAGAGATACTAAAGACCCTTTGGGAGGAAAATTATTTATGCCGGAATTAGCTAGACGACAATATGGTAGGGATTTATACAGGGTTAATCACTATGATAACAGGTATTACAGGTATGAAAATACTGGTAATAGTGATGTGAGAGTTGCAAAACCGCATTCTACAAGAACTGCAAATTCTCAAAAAATTGAACGAAATAACTTTATTCACAGAATTATTTCTGTTGCTATTGTTTCTCTTTTGGGATTAACTATTTTACCTGTCGGATTTAACAAAGTTACAAAAATGATGTTTAATCCAACTCCTTATAAAGATGTTAAGGCTGATTATCAACAGATTTTGTTCCCAACTTCAAATTATCTTGCAAACCATTGGTTTATGGGTGAAAGATCTTTAGAGGCTGCAGATGTAAAAAAACCTGAAATGACTACATTGACAGAAGGTTCAAGATTGTCAGGATTAGAAAGCCAATTGTCAAATCTTGCCGCTATGTATCCGTCAATACATCCGTCAATTTATGTATGGGATTATGAAACAGGCAATTATGTTGATATGAATGCAGATGAAATTTTCCCAACTGCAAGTATTATCAAGCTACCTGTTTTGGTTGAACTTTTTAGGTCTATTGAAAAAAATCAACTTACAATTTATGATGAAATGCCTTTGACAGAATATTATAGGACAGAAGGTTCTGGTAGTTTACAATTTAGAGCTGCAAATTCAACATATACAATAGATAAACTTGCAAGGATGATGATTACAGAGTCTGATAATTCTGCAACAAATATGTTGATGGCTCGCTTGGGTTCTATGACAGATATAAACTCTGCATTAAGAGAATGGGGTTTGAAACATACTTATGTACAAACTTGGTTGCCTGATTTGGGCGGAACAAATCATTCTACTGCAAGAGATATGGCACAAATTCTTTATAATATTGATAACCCTAAGTTCTTAAGTAACAGTTCACGAGAAAAAATCTTTGATTATATGGGGCATGTTCACAACAATCGTCTTATTGCGGCTGGATTACCTGCTGGTGCTACTTTCTTACACAAAACAGGCGATATTGGTAAAATGTTAGGTGATGCTGGGATTGTTTATGCACCAAACGGGAAAAAATATATAGTTGTAATTTTTGCGAACCGCCCTCACAATTCACCACTGGGTAAGGAATTTATTGTAAAAGCTTCTCAAGTTATTTATAACAATATGGTATTTTAATGTTAGAAGAATTGCTAAAAAGTAATAAGTGTTTCAAACTTGTTTGCGGCGCAGGAAACGAGGATGCCATCGAGGTTGAAAAACTTGTTGCACTTTATTCTGCTGCGGGGTGCAAATTTTTTGATTTGTCTGCGAAACCTGAAATTGTTGATGCTGCAAAGAGAGGTTTGAGAGGAAAGAATGCTTTTTTATGTGTAAGTGTTGGGATTAAGGGCGATCCGCATGTTAGAAAAGCCTGCATTGATGGAGAAAAATGTGTTGGTTGTCATAAATGTGAAGAAATTTGCCCGCAAAAAGCAATTAAAAATTGTAAAATGATAGTTCATTCACAACCTGCTTTAAACGAAACTACGGAAACGACTTCCCCTCGTCCATTACTTGCTGTTCGTTGTATCGGGTGTGGAAAATGTTATTCTGTTTGTTCGCACAATGCAATTTCTTTTATTTCTGAAAACAAAGATTTGGAAGAAGTTTTGCCTCAATTAATTGAAAAAGGTATTGATTGTATTGAACTTCATGCGATGGGGGAAGATGATTTAGAGGTTTTTGAAAAATGGAATTATATTAACAAAATTTATGATGGAATGTTGAGTATTTGCACGGCACGTGGGCATTTGTCGGAAGAAAAAATGATTGAACGAATCAAATCTATGATTGCGAAAAGGAAAGATTATTTGACAATAGTTCAGGCTGACGGTTTTCCTATGAGCGGTGGAAAAGATGATTACAAAACAACATTGCAGGCTATTGCTACAGCAGAAATTGTTCAGAATGCAAAATTACCTGTTTATATTATGCTATCAGGCGGTACAAATTCAAAAACCGCAGAATTAGCACATTTATGCGGAATTAAGTACAATGGAATTGCAGTTGGGACATTTGCAAGAAAAATTGTTTCTAAATATATTGATAGAGATGATTTTTTAAGAAATGAATATGTATTTAATGAGGCTTTACAAATTGCGAAAAAGCTTGTAGATACTGTTTAAACGGCTATTTATTTTGAATTAATTTAAGTCGTTGTTTTGTTGATGGGTGAGTTGAAAAATATTGAATAAACTCAGGAGCTTTTTCTTCTTTTTCCAAATATTGGAAAAATCTTATTGCTCCATTGTTGTTCCCATAAATTCTGTAAACCATTTTGTTGGCGTATTTGTCTGCGTTTCTTTCTTGATTTCTTGAATGTTTAAGCTCGTTCAAGGAACTTATATTACCAATTGTTGTATCGGTTGTTTGGCTTCCACCTGAAATAATTGAGTTTATGGTGTAGACAATTATTTGTCTGCTTATCATTTTTAAGTGATCTCTGTGTACGTAATGACCGAGTTCGTGTGCTATTATAAATGTTAACATTTCGTTGTCATTTATTTTGTCGAGCAAACCTTTTGTCACATAGATAGACCCGTCAGGATATACAAACGCATTAATTTCCTCATTTGATGTTTCATAGATATTAAATTTAGATTTATTTTGTAAATTTTTGTCTTGTGCAACAATTGTGTTTCGGATGTTTTCCAAATTTTTGATTTTTTCTTCATCTTTATTTTTAAGTTTATAAGGTTTCGATGAAGTTATTGAAATTGTTTTTTCTATTTTAAGTTGAGTATCAACTGATATTTTATCAATTAAGAGGTTTGAAATACCATCTGCGCAGAGATAAATTAAGAAACATAAAGCCACAAGTCCTGCAACAAGCGAGATAAACTCAATGCCGACATTGGTTTTGCCGACATTGACATTATCTTGTATCATATTAATATATCTTTGTTCTAAATCATTTTTCATAAGTTACTGCGGTTCCGTATGCTATGATTGCGCATTGAGGAACGGATTCCTTGCCATATACATCGTTTAGCATAACAGATTCTATCCTTGTATTGATAATAAAGTTTGCATATCTGGCTTTTTCACGCATTCTTAAAATTGCTTCTCGTCTACCTCTATCAAGAACAGATTCAAATGTTGTAAGCCTTCCGCCAAATATGCTCTTTAAATTTGCTACAAAGTTTTTGAAATAATCTCCACTTATAACAACTTCACCTGTAACAAGTTCTATTTTTTTGATTTTTTTATTTGTTTTCCAGTTTTTTGCGCCAAAATTTACATGTGGTTGACGAAATAGTGCAATTTCTCTTTTTTTGATTTTGTTATAGTGATTTTTTTCAATAATGCAACCTGTGGTGTAAGTTATGGCAAGTAAAATCAATAATAATAGTATATCGCCCATAAAAACACTAACCTTTCGGAGCTACTTTAACTGCTGTTCCATAAATATAAACTTCTGCAGCACCAACCGTAACAGAAGATGTTGCAAATCTCACGTTGATAACAGCATTTGCTCCCAATGCTCTTGCCTGCGTTTCCATTCTTGCGGTTGCTTCTTTACGGGCTTCAATTAAAAGTTCTGTGTAACTTTTTAATTCGCCACCAACCATGTTTTTTAATCCGGCACCAAAGTCCTTGATAGCATTTTTTGCTCTAACGGTGCTTCCTGCGACAAGACCATATTGTGCAACGATGTTCATTCCTGGAACACTTTCGATGTTAGTTAAAATCATTATTCATTACCTCCGCAGAAATTTTAAGGTAAATTTATTTTTTCTGAAACATTCAAATAGATGATGTTTTTTGAAATTTGAAATATTGTTGGAAAAAGAATTTCAAGCAATTGAATGATGATTATGGCATGATTTCACTTTATAATTTTCTGAACAGAAAGGAATATTAAAATGCTTTTAACAGACCACGTTCAAGCGATTATAAAATCCGCAAAATCAATAGTTGTAGCGAGAAATTACCCTGAACTTTTTCCTGAACACTTGATGCTTGCCTTAATGCTGGATCAAAATGATTTGCCTAAGATTTTGTTTGAGCGTGTCGGAGTTGATAATCCTGAAATTGTTGACAGATTAAATAATTACGTGTCAAAACGTGCGTATTTTGCTAGAGGGAAATTTTCAGATGTTAGATTTTCGACTGATACTATTGTTTTGATGAAAATTGCGCAGGAAGAGGCAGAAAAGCATGGTGATGAACAAGTTAGCATTGAACATTTAATATTAGCACTTTTCAGAATTGATAACAAGACTTTGAATCACCTTTGGGAACAATCAAATATTAACAGACTTGATTTGTATGAAAAAATGACAGAGGAAGTTAATAACATTGTTAATGTTGAAGAAACAGTTGGGGAAGATAGTGTAAAATCTGATAGTAAGACTTCAATATCTGAAAAAAACGAAAAGAAAAATGAAGCTCTTGAAAAATACACAACAGATTTGACTGAATTAGCTGCGAAAAGCAAACTAGATCCTGTAATTGGGCGTGATGACGAGATACGTAGAACAATTCAAATCTTAAACCGTCGCTCAAAAAATAATCCTGTAATTATTGGAGAACCTGGTGTGGGTAAAACTGCAATTATTGAGGGATTAGCGCAAAGAATTATTTCGGGAGATGTTCCTGAAAGTTTAAGAAACGATAAAATCTTGGCACTTGATTTGGGTGCATTGCTTGCCGGAGCTTCTTACAGAGGCGAATTTGAGGAGCGTTTGAAGGCTGTATTAAAGGCAATAGAGGAAAAATCAGATGACTTAATGTTGTTTATTGATGAAATTCATACAATCATGGGAGCGGGTTCATCAGAAGGTTCTGCTGATGCCGGAAACCTTTTAAAACCAATGCTTGCACGTGGCGGTATTAGGGTAATTGGGGCGACAACAACTGATGAATATCGAAAATATATAGAAAAAGATAAGGCTTTGGAACGTCGTTTTCAGCCGGTAATTGCTTCAGAACCTTCTGTTGAAACTACAATAAGTATTTTAAGGGGCTTGAAAGACAAGTATGAAGGTTATCATAGTGTAAAAATTCTCGATAGTGCGATAGTTGCAGCAGTAAAACTTTCGCATCGTTATATTTCTGATAGATGTTTACCGGATAAAGCGATTGATTTGTTAGACGAGGCGGCTTCTGCTTTGAGAATTGAAATTGATACTATGCCGGAAGAAATTGATATTTTAATTCGTGAAAAAATTCAATTAGAAATGAATAAAAAAGCTTTAGAAAAAGATGAAACGCAAGAAGCATCTAAAAAGTTAGAAAAAATCCTTAAAAAAATCTCTGAAATTGAAGCGAAAATTGAAAAACTAAAAGAACAGTGGCTTAAAGAGAAAAAAGTCATTGATTCTGCGGGTGCGGTGAAACGTAATATTGAAAAATTGAAGGCACAAATTGAGATTAATAAGAAAAATCCTTCAATGTCACTATCTTTAGAACAAAAATACAGTCAGATGCTTGATATGGAACAGAAATTGCAAGCAATTCAAGAACAATCAGGCAAAAAACGTTTGTTAAAAGAAGAAGTTGATGAAGACGATATTGCAAATATTGTTGCAAAATGGACTGGTATTCCTGTTAATCGTTTGATGGAAGATGAATCAAAAAAACTTATCGGGATGGAAAAAGTTATGCACGAACGTGTTGTTGGTCAAGATGAGGCGGTTACAAAGATCTCAAATGCTATCAGGTTATCTCGTTCGGGGTTGCGTGATCCGAAACGTCCTATTGGTACATTTCTGTTTTTAGGTCCTACAGGGGTTGGAAAAACGGAATTAGGTAAAACATTAGCACAAATTCTGTTTAATGATGAAGAAGCCCTAATCAGAATTGATATGTCTGAATTTATGGAAAAAGCTGCGATTTCTCGTTTGGTTGGAGCAACGGCTGGTTATGTCGGCTATGAAGAAGGCGGGCAATTGACTGAGGCGGTTAGGAGAAAGCCATATTCTGTTGTGCTTTTTGATGAAGTTGAAAAAGCTCATCCTGATGTGTTTAACCTTATGTTACAGATGTTTGATGACGGGCGTTTGACAGATGGACAAGGGCATCTTGTTGATTTCAAAAACACTGTAATCATTATGACAAGTAATCTCGGAAGTGAGGTAATTCTTGATAAATCATTAACAGAAGACGAGAAAAAAGAAGAATTAAATCACGCATTAAAAGAAAAATTTAAACCGGAATTTTTAAACCGTATTGATGAAATCGTTATGTTTAAAGCTTTAACAAAAGAAGAATTGACGCATATTGTTGATATTCAAACAAATTCACTAAAAAAACGTTTGTTAGATCAAGATATTGAATTAACTATTACAGACAAAACGAAAAAACACCTTGCGGATGAAGGCTATGAACCTTTGTATGGTGCAAGACCATTGAAACGTGTGATAAGACAATTGGTCGAAATCCCTATGTCTATGAAAATTCTGGAAGGTGAGTTTGTTAAAGGTGATAAAATTTCGATTGATTTTAATGGAAAAGATTTAAAATTTGAAAAGGTTAATAAATAGCAGACTTTTCAAATAAAAATTTATACAACAAAAAGGCGGTAAAATTTTTAGATTACCGCCTTTACACATCCATAATCATCAGCTAAGACACTTATTTTGTAACAATGTCTTCAGTTTCTTCAATCTTTTTCATTACCTCATCAATCTGTTCTTTGCAATATTTAAGAAACAGACCTAATTCTTCTTTAAAACTATAAACTCCGGGCCAAGAAATATATCCGTACATTAAATATCTCCTTTTTTTTAATCTAACCTTTCAACAATTATTTAGTCGGTTGTGTGGAGAAAAATCTTTAATGTTTTTGAGTGTTTTTTAATAATTTGTTACAATATGAATTTATGTCGTTACATCTGTATTTCGGAATGTAGTCAATATCGTAGTTTTGAGCTATTTGTTTAAGATTTTCGGCAGCAGAAATTGCAATGATTTTTGTGTATTTGTATTCATTGAAAAATTTGATTTGTTTAATAAGCCATTCTCCAGCATAAAATGGTAAAAAGTCCGGTTCCATTTGCATATCGGTTAGAATGAAATCGTACGGTGTGTCAATAGATGCGGTTAACCTTTCAATTCCTTCTTTTGCAGAATTTGCGGTATCTATTTCCACATTGTTATTAAAAATTTGTTCAATAATATATTTATGGTGCAAAACCCATCTGTTTGAATCATCTACAATCAAAATTTTCATATCAGAATTATAGCATACAAAAAAGCATAATCTGTATCAAAACAGGTTATGCTTTTACATTTCAATATTAGTTCAAAATTAATCTATAAACGGAATAGTTATTATATATTCGTTGTTTTGTCGAACTTTTGTAATCTCGTCAGAATTAATCTTTTCCCCAAAAGCAAAGGTTTGACTATATCTTGTTATTTCTTGCCCTTTATGAGAATTTTTTTCTCCGGCACCGTTAATTGTAACCATATTTCCGTTTGTTTTTACTTCAATATTTTTTTCATTGTTGTCGAATGGTCTTAAGTCAATAATGATTTTGTATGCGTCATCAGCTTTGTCAACGTGAATAAATGGAGCAGTATTTTGCATCATTTGGTGTTCTTTGGCAAATTCTTTTTGAGCAAATTTGTCCATTTGTCTTTCTTGGCGCATCATTGCTTTATCCATCTTTTGTATTTGTAATAGAGGGTCTAACATCCTTTTGAAATGCCAATCTGCAACAACGTAAAATGCTGTAAATGCACCAAAAAATATTAACAAACCAATCATCACATATTTGGCTATCGGGTGTTTGCATAAAAAGCATTTTTCATAATTTCCGTGTTCATAATTGTTATCTTCCATAATGTATCTCCTTTCAATTTTATTTTAGTATAAAAAATATTATGTAAAAGTCCATTACTCATTTAGGCTAATACTATTGAAAAAATTAAAATGGCATGTTAACATGCTTGTATATATAGTGTGAAGTATAAGCGGAGTATTAAAATGGCTAAAATTTTGGTAACAATGCCTGACGATTTTTTACATAGGGTTGACGGTATCGCAAGCAACGAACAAAGAAGCAGAAGTGAACTTATTAGAGAGGCTTTACGTTCTTATATGAAACGTATGACGATTAAAAATCCGCAAAAAGCTGAAGAGGATGCAAAAAAATTAGAAAGTCTTTTGGGTTAATCTGATTTTATTGCTAATTGCTTAATACGTACATTTCGCAGTTTTTGCAATCGAATTTTAATGGATATTTTTTACCTTTTTCGTCAATTAAGAATAATTTTTTCGGAGATTTGCACATATCAAGCGCATATTTTATACAATGTTTGGTGTGCATAAGTTCTATTGGATTTGATTTAGTTTGTCCACTTTCATAAGCCATTTCGCAAATTTTGCAACCGCAATTCTCATAAAATAATTTTGCCTCGTTATTATAGATATTGGCTCTGTAGTCTAATTCTTTTTGAGGAAATTCTGAATATTTAAGAGGTTTCTGAATTTCTCGTTTATAGTTTTTCAACCTCTCATCCATTAATTTTGAAAAAATATTTCTGCGGATTTCATTTATTTTAGAAATTGGTAAAAATGGAAGTTCTCCATTAATTTTTATTTCTGTGACATAAAAATCACTTTCACCCGTTTTTTGAAGTTGAGTAATGAAGTTTTCTTTCATTTTTTCAGGATTTTTAGGAATTTCAGAACAATCAATATTTAATTCGGTAGAATTTTCATCTTCATCAATTACTTTTAAAACACCTTTTTCGTAAATAAATTTGACTTCAATTTGACGCTTTGTTTTAGAATTTTCAAGTTGTTTTTCAAACTTGCTATCAAAATTCCTATAAATTTCTATTCCTGTTTTAATTCCATCCATTTTGTTTGGGAAAATTTTGTTGCCTTCTGTTTTATTTACAAGACAACCCATTTCATTGAAATATAAACCGTCTTGCGGGCTTAAAGATTTTGATGACACATTTTTTGACCACTCGATTTCAAAGTAGTTTTTTCCTACTAATTTTATTTTACCGAGTTTTTCTCCAAGAGATTTAGGGCTTTCAAAATTGAAACATTTTTTACGTTCACTGAGAAAATAGTCTGTAAATCCTCTATTAAAACTTTTTCTTACATCTGGTTCAAAATCTAAAAATACTTTGCCGGATGAGGTTTTATCTGCAAACTTGTCAATTTCTCGTCTGTAATATGCGACAACATTTCTAACATAATTTCTGTCTTTTAGTCTGCCTTCAATTTTGAAAGATTTTACGTTTGCATCAATTAAGTTTTTTAAGTGTTTAGAGGCGTTAAAATCTTTCATGCTTAAAAGGTATTTATCTTTTATAATAATATTTCCCTTTTCGTCAATAAGAGAATATTTTTTTCTGCAAGCCTGAGCGCATTCTCCTCTGTTTGCAGAACGCCCGCCAATACAGTAACTCATGTAACACTGACCGCTATATGATACGCATAGTGCGCCATGTACGAATGTTTCTATTTCTAAATTGTTATTTTGAGCGAATTTGCCGATTTCTCGAATTTGTTCAAGAGATAGTTCCCTTGCAAGGATTACCCTTGATGCGCCGATGTTTTTGAAAAATTTCACTTTTTCTAAACTTCTGTTGTCGCATTGAGTGCTGGCATGAATGGCAATAGGCGGTAATTTCCCCTCAATTGCGAGTTTAAATATTGCCATATCTTGAACAATAATAGCATCTACCCCGATTTTGTATAAATTTTGGATTAACTCTTGTGCAGCAACTAGTTCTGTGTCTTTTAAAATCGTATTTACGGTAACATGAACTTTTACATAGAATTTGTGAGCATAATCAACGATTTCTTTTAGATCCTCAAGAGAATTTCCGACTTTTTTTCTTGCACCGAAATTTTGTGCGCCAATATAAATTGCATCACATCCTGAGTTTATTGCTGCAAAGGCAGTTTGTTTATCTTTTGCAGGTGCTAACAGTTCAACTTTTTTCATACAATAATTATATTACAAATAAATTTAACTAAAAAAGCTCGAGAGTTAATATTTTTAATAATATTGACTTATGTAAGAATGTAAATTAATATTATATATGGGTAAGCCCGAGCCTCCGGCAGCAACAACCTTAATGATAGTAAATAGGGCTGATAAGGAGGTAAGATGAACAGGGAACTAATTAAAAAAGCCCTAGTTGCACTAGGACTTTTATTACGATTAATTGCCTCATTAATCTAAAGGGTGATAGATTGGTTCAGCTTATAGGGAGTTGAACCAATTCCCTTCATATTATATTATAACATATTTTTTTAAGTTTTCAAGTCTTACGAATTAATCAAGTGTTTTATTGCAATAAAATATTTTCCTCATATAATAATAGTGTAAATCGTACATAAATAAGGAGAATTTTTATTATGTCTAGAAAACCTATTATTGCAGGAAACTGGAAAATGAATTTGTGTCAATCAGAAGCTAAATCAGTTTTTGAAGGCATTGCTAATTTTGTAAAAGATTATACAGCTCAAGAATTACCAACAGTAATTATTGCTCCTGTATTTACATCTATTAATGCGGTTCACTCAGTACAATGTGATTGCGGATGCGGTGGAAAGAAAATTGCTATCGCAGGTCAAAACTGTCATTGGGAAAAATCTGGTGCATTCACTGGTGAAATTTCTGTTGAAATGTTGAAAGATGCCGGTTGTGATTATGTAATTATCGGTCACTCTGAAAGAAGACAATATTTCTCAGAAACAGATGAAATGATTAACAAGAAAGCAAAAGCAATTTTGGCAGGTGGTTTAATCCCTATTATTTGTTGCGGTGAAACTCTTGAACAAAGAGAAGCAGGCGTTACAGATTCTTGGATTGCTGGTCAAATTAAAGCTGCTTTAGAAGGAATTTCTTCTGAAGATATCGCTAAATCAGTTATTGCTTACGAACCAATTTGGGCTATCGGAACTGGCAAAACTTGTGATTCAGACGAAGCAAACAGAGTAATCGCAATGATTAGAAGTGTTGTTAAAGAAGTTGCTGGCGCAGAAGCTGCTGATGCTATCAGAATCCTTTACGGTGGTTCTGTAAAACCTGCTACAATTGAAGAACAAATGTCTAAATCAGATATTGACGGTGCTTTAATTGGTGGCGCATCATTGAAATCTGAAAGCTTGAATGAAATTATTGAAAAAACTATGAAAATGTCATTGGTTCATTAATTTCATAAGAAATAAAATATTATTAAAGGGTGAAATTTGTTTCACCCTTTTTTAATTTTCAAAAAATTGACAATTCCGTAACATTTGTTTATAATTGTAGTTACGAAAGAAGGAGTGTGAAATGGCACAACAATTCAACCCACAAAATATAAAAAAAAGAACTTCAGTTTTGGTATTTTTAAAAGGCGCAGCAGCACCTTTGGTTTTATATGTTGAAAAACCTGAAGAACTTTATGTAGAATTACAACAATTGATGAAAAGTGCAGCTGCAACTTTGATTGAAAAAGAAACTCAAGGACCTTTGAAAAAAGTTTGCTTTGTTTCTAATCAAATTGCTTCACTTGCAATACAGGAAGAACAATACGTAGGATAATGGATTATAAAATTTCGATAGAAGAATTAGAAAATACATCGTCAAAGACTATTAATTTTCATTTTGAAGATAAAATTGATGGGCTAAGTTGTGTTACCCCGATTGTTGCTGATTTAGAAATAAAATCTCTCGGAGAGTTTATTGAAGTTGGTGGAAATGTTAAGGGAACTGTAAAATTGGAATGTGATTTGTGTTTGAAAGAGTACGATTATAATTTCGATTTTGACGTAAACGAAATGTATGCAAAAAACGCTCTGCTTGACGATTACGGGCAAGAGTTTGAACTCAAAGATGGACAGTTTGTAACAGATTTGAATGGCGCAGAAGAAATTGACATTTATGACTTATTGTATCAATCTGTAATATTAAATTTACCAAATAAAAAAGTTTGTGGTATAAATTGTAATGGGGACAAATTTCTAAAAGAAGAAAATTTGTCTGATCCACGACTTGATGTTTTCAAAAATATAAAGATAAACGAAAACTAGAAATATAAGTAGTATAAGAAAATAAAAAGGAAAAAGAAAAATGGCAGTACCTAAGAAAAGAACAGGACATTCAGCACAAGGAAGCAGAAGAAGCAACTGGAAAGCAACAAAACCAGAAACTACTAAATGCCCTAATTGTGGTGAAACTGTGTTAACTCACACAGTATGTACAGCTTGCGGAACTTACAAAGGAAAACCAGTAAGCTTAAAAGATAGAGTTGAAGAAGTTGCAGAAAAACCTGCAAAAAAATCAACTAAAAAAGCAGCTAAAGCTGAAAAAGTTGAAGAAGTAAAAGCAGAAGAAGCTCCTGCTGAAGAAAAAACTTCTGAAACAGAAGAAAAATAGTTTTTGAGAATGGTTGAGAGGTCAGCCTTTCAACCATTCCTCTTTTCAACCGTTAAACTAGATTTGAGAGGGATAAGATGACAAGAATAGCAATTGACGCAATGGGTGGTGACCACGCTCCGCACGAAATCGTGGCAGGTGCAGTTTGGGCTGCTAAAGAATACGGTGTTGCAATCGAGCTTGTTGGTAAGCAAGATAGAATTGAACAAGAGCTTGATAAGATTTCGCATGAAGGCTTTATGACCGATTATGGTAAAGGTGGACCTGCTAAATATCGTATAAAAATTGATACGTCAAAATTAGATATTAAGATTACGCATGCCTCAGAAGTTATTGAAATGGGCGAAGCTCCTGGGCAAGCTATTCGTAAAAAGAAAAAGTCATCTATTGTTTTAGCAGTTGATGCAGTTGCTCAAGGTAGTTCAGATGCAGTTGTTGCAGCAGGTTCTACAGGTGCGGCTATGGCATCAAGTTTGTTTGGATTAGGTAGAATTCCGGGAATTGACAGACCGGCTATTGCTGTTACTTTGCCTACAATCAAGAAACCTATTGTTGTAATTGATGGTGGCGCAAATAGTAATTGTTCTCCGGAAATGCTTTATCAATTCGCTATTATGGGTGCGACTTTCTCTAAAAATGTTTTGGGAATTGAACATCCTAGAGTTGGTGTTTTGAATATTGGTGAAGAAGCAGGTAAAGGTAATGAACTTGCTCAAGCTACTTATAAGATTTTAGAAGAACATCAAGAAAAGATTAACTTTGTTGGTAACATTGAAGGTAAAGAAATTTTCTTGAGTGTGTGCGATGTTGTTGTATGTGACGGTTTTGTTGGTAATGTAGCGTTGAAGGTTACAGAGGGAACTTCTTCAATGTTGTTCAGAATGTTAAAACAAGAATTTAAAGCGGATTTGGCAGGTAAGATTATCGGACTTCTTGCAAAACCATTCATGAAAAGAATTTACACAAAAATTAACTATGAAGAATTTGGCGGCGCATTACTTTTAGGTGTTAAAGGTATTACGGTAATTTCTCATGGTAGAAGTAAAGCGTATGCAATTAAAAACGCCGTTAGGGTTGCAAAACACGCTGTTGAAACAGGCGTAAACGAAAAAATAGCTAAGTTTTATGAGGAATAAAAACAAATGACAGATAAATTAATTCCGTTGAGAATAGCAGGTGTTGGTTATAGCTTGCCTGAAACAGTTATTACAAATGATGATTTGACAAAATTGTATGAAACATCTGATGAGTGGATTTATACACGTACAGGTATTAAGGAAAGACGTGTTGTTTCAGGTGAACAAAACGCTATTGATTTAGGTTTGGAAGCTGCACAAAATGCTTTGGCAAAAGCTAAAATGAACCCAGAAGATATTGATTTGATTTTGGCAGCATCTTCTGCACCACCTGATTTGTATCCTGCAATTGCTTGTCATATTCAAGCAAGATTGGGAATTACAAAACCTATTCCTGCGTTTGATATTACTGCAGCATGCTCAGGTTTGATTTATGGTTTGAGTATTGCAAAAGCTTATATCGCATCAGGCATGTATAAAAATATTTTGATTGTTGCAACTGATAACAATTCAAGACTTGTGGATTGGACAGATAGAGGAACTTCAATCTTGTTTGGTGATGGTGCCGGTGCTATGGTTGTTACTCAAGCAGAAGACGGTGTTGATGACGTTATTTCAATTGATATCGAAGCAGACGGTAATTATGGAAACTTGATTGAACTTTCATTTGATGGTAAAAATTGTCCGTTGGTTGAACAATATGAAGAAAAACCAAAAGGTATCAGAATGAATGGTCGAGGCGTTTATACATTTGTTGCAAAAATCTTGCCTCATTATGTAGAAAACCTTGTTGAAAAATCAGGCATGAAAGCTGACGATATTGATTACTTAATTCCGCATCAGGCTAATATCAGAATTATTCAAGCTGTTCAAGAAAGACTTGGATACCCTGATGAAAAAGTTGTTACAAATATCAAATACTATGGAAATACTTCCGCTGCGTCTATTCCGATTGCTTTGGCAGAAAGCGTGGAAAAAGGAAAAGTTAAACTTGGTACTACTGCAATTCTTTGTGGTTTCGGTGCCGGTATGACATGGGGTGGCGCAATTGTAAGACTTCGTGAAGGTATTTGCTAAGTTTTTCATATTTTAATTAATACTATAATTCATTTTAAGAACATCTGAGAATTTCTAAGATGTTCTTTTTTTGTAAAGAAATATTTCAAATTAATGTTAGAATTTTAAATTTTTGTCAAAAAGTTTTTTATTTTTTACTTTTATAAGTAGTAGAAAATAGAAAGTGTGTGTATTAATATGGCAATAACATCAGTTGGGTCAGAAATTTATAAAACTTTAGCAAATGGCATGAGGGTTGCAACCAAAACCGAAGGTGGAAAAACATATACAAAGTTGTTTGATAAAGATGGAAAAGTGCTTATTGACAGAGTAAAATCTTTTGAAGCTAATATTGTTGGAAATAAAAAAGTTTTAACTAAGACTGAAAATCGTATCGTTAATTTGAAAAATGAAAAAGGTGAATTGGCAGATACTTATGGCTTTAAATATACAGCTGATAGGGTTTATGATAAAGAGGGCAAACTTTTAGGTATGCGTGAAGTTGAATATAAACCTAGAAGGATTGATTACGGAAGTGGTGTAAATCCGTTAGAGCATTTACACAATATGAAACATGTGACAAAGAGTGTTTTAAACGGACAAAATGTTTTTAGTTATGTTCCTTTTGGGTATTCAAAATCTGCGGCGGCAAAATCTTATGTAAAAGATATTGTGAATGGTGTTACGATAAGAAAATTTGCATCAGAATTAATTGATGGTATGAAATACAGATTAAGAGATTTACCTTTAGGTTGTAGAAAATCGCAATATAATAATAGTATCACAGAAAAAAGTCATGCTTATTTAGGTGAAGTTGAACCTGCAGGAGATTTTTACCAAATGGGTATGTATGTAAGAGGAAATTCTACAATGCGTTATAACAAAAAAGGCTTGCCGTTACCGGAAAATATTAATTTCAAAACATATGAAAAAATGGAAAATATGTCCTTGAAAGAAATGCGTAAGTTGAATGGAGATGGTTTATATGCGCCATTAGGTTTGAACATGCCTTTTTAGGATGATTTTGCATAAATTGCGTATGATATTTACTTTTATGGTATTTATTGTATAATCTTGTATAGGTATTTTTTAGAGAGGGATATTATTATGACAAAAAAAATTGCTTTTTTATTTCCCGGTCAAGGCTCTCAAGCTGTAGGTATGGGAAAAGATTTATATGAAAATTTTGAAAGTTCAAAAAATGTTTTTGACACTGCTGACAAAGTCTTGGGTAAAAGTGTAACAACTCTTTGTTTTGAAGGCCCTGAAGATGCTTTGAAACAAACCGTTAACACACAACCTTGTATTGTTACAATGTCAATTGCGGCTTTAGAAGCTTTGAAATCTCAATTAGATATCAAACCGGATTTTGTTGCAGGTCATTCTTTAGGTGAGTATTGTGCTATGTACGAAGCTGGCGTTATGTCTTTAGAAACAACTTTTAAAGCTATTCAAAAAAGAGCTGACTTGATGAGTGAGTCTGCAAAACAATCAGGTGGTTCCGGTGCGATGTCTGCAATTTTAAATGCTCCTGAGGGTGCTTTAGAAGAAGCATTGAAAGAGGCATCAAGTGTTGGTTATGTTGATGTTGCAAACTACAATTCACCTGCTCAAGTTGTAATCACCGGTGATAATGATGCAGTTGCAAAAGCTGGTGAAATTTTGTTGGCTAAAGGCGCAAGACGTGTTGTTCCGCTTCCTGTATCAGGAGCTTTTCACTCTAAATTTATGGAAAATGCAAGCAAAGAATTTGTAGGATTTGTTTCTGATTTGGAATTGAATAATGCTCAAATTCCTGTAGTTACAAACGTTGATGCTAAAGCAACTACAGAAAGTGCTGATTTTAGAGAAAAAATGCCAAAACAAATTTGTTCCTCAGTACATTGGACACAAACAATTCAACAAATGGCACATGATGGAGTTGAAATTTTTGTAGAAATCGGACCTGGAAAAGTTCTTGCAGGTTTGAACAGAAAAATTGCTCCAGAGGCTAAAATGTTCAACGTATTTGACAAAGCTAGTTTGGAAACAACAATCGCAGCTTTGAAAGAAGAATTAGCGTTGGTATAAGCTAAATAAATTTATTATTAACAAGAATATTAAGGAGAGGAATTATTACCCTCTCCTTAATGCTATACTTGAAAAATCTTCAAAAATTTGTTAAAATAGAAATGTTCATAGGAAGAAAGAGAGGATTTTAGTATGAAAATCAAAGGAAACAAGCTCATCGGGGGGGGGGCAATAGCCTAAAACCCTCTCATATCAAGGAATTTAGCGCTATGCACGTAGCCCTCTGTGTCAATGTTGGTTCCTACTTCATAAATTGGTGTAGAGATTGGTTGAGATGCCTAGATGCGTGGATGCAAAGAGGCAAAGTCTGTTACGGAAATAAAAACATACTCTCCCTTGGGGGAGAGAGTGGTTGTTTGAACGAAGTGAGTTACAACCACGAGAGAGGGTTAAGTCATGAATTGATAAATTTTGAACCCTCTCCCGAATTTCTAAGTTCGTTAAAACTCACTAAGAAATTCTACCCTCTCACAAAGAGAGAGGTTGATAACTTTAACGATACGGTCTTTTCACGTTTCACTTCTCACTTTTCACTTAAATCTGCTGCTTTCACCCTTGCGGAGGTATTAATCACACTCGGCATTATCGGAGTAGTTGCGGCGATGACTTTACCTAGTTTGATTGCGAGTTATCAAGAAAAAGTAATAGTAGTACAAGCTAAAAAGAGCTATTCAGGTTTTTTAAATACATTAAATAGAATGAAGGCGGATGATGATATTGTAGATTACTCCGGTATTTTTAGTACTACTGAAACATCATTGCAAAAAATTGAAAATATTGCTAAATATTATAATGGAGCTAAAGTTTGTACGACCGGTGCGCAAGGATGTGGAAGTTCTTATTTGGTAAAGCTCGCTTCTCCACGTAATAACGGCAGTGGTAGTATTTCTCGAGAAGGTATTGGTTTTCCTAGAATATTGTTATTAGATGGAAGCTTAATTTATTTTCGAGATTTGCGTTCAAGTTGTGAACCATTTACTTATGTAACTAATGTAAGAGATGATAAAGGCTTTTTTACAGGAGAAACAACATCTGTGGTGGATAAAAGATGTGCAACAGTTGTATTTGATGTAAATGGAGAGAAGAAAGGTCCAAACCAATATGGAGCTGATGTACATCAAGTTTTAGTGTTGCCTGAAAAATTAAGTTTTGCAGATGGTAATTATGGGGCATTGAAAACTATTTTCGAAAAAGATAAATTACAATATACAAAATATTCAGATAGTATGACTTTTGATAGATAGGTATTATTAGTGGGGGGAAGATTTTTCCCCCTCTTGTTTTGTTAGAGATATGGTAATTTAGTATTTTTATTATATGAACTTTGCATTTACACATCTTTGCATCCAAATTTTAATATGAGAACTATTCTCTTCATCTTCAAATTTGTTAATAAACTGTCAAAGCTCGCATATTTATGCTACAATCAACTTGAGGGATAAGATAATTCGTTTTTATTTTATTTTATTAATAAATAAGGAGAAAATTAATGACAGAAAGAAAAATTGCTTTGGTAACAGGCGGTTCTCGTGGTATCGGGTTGGCTTGTGCTTTGGAACTTGCAAAAGCAGGTTGCGACATTATTATTAACGACATTTGTGATGCTGAAAAAGCTCAACCGGCTTTAGACGAAATCAAAGCTTGTGGCGCAAATGCTTATTTCTACCAATTTGATGTTTCAAATCCTGAAGCAGTTCAAGAAAACGTTGACAAAATGATTGCTGAACACGGCAAAATTGACGTATTGTTGAACAATGCTGGTATTACAAAAGATGGCTTGTTTATCAGAATGGATATGGAACAATGGGAAAGAGTTATTAAAATTAACTTAACAAGTGCTTATTGCGTTACCCATGCAGTTATTAAATATATGATGAAAGCTCGTCAAGGTTCTATCATCAACATGTCAAGTGTTGTAGGGCTTCACGGAAACCCTGGACAAGCTAACTATTCAGCATCAAAAGCTGGCTTAATCGGTTTGACTAAAACTCTTGCTAAAGAATTTGGTTCAAGAAACATCAGAGTTAATGCAGTTTGTCCTGGATTTATCCAAACCGCTATGACTGCAAATCTTCCAAATATTGACGAATACTTGAAAGCTATTCCGATGAAACGTCTTGGAACTCCTGAAGATATTGCTAAGACTGTTAAATATTTAGCTCTTGATGCAGATTACGTTTCAGGTCAAGCAATTGAAGTTGCCGGAGCGTTGATTATTTAGTGAATCGTGAATGGTGAGAGGTGAGTGGTTCGTTTCAAAAATATTTGTTTGAATATATTTTGAGAGTAGCGAACTAAAAGAACTATTCTCTACTCACTTACTTAAAAAGTTAAGATTTTTAACAATATGGACACCAGATTGTAAATTTCTTGCAAAAAAATCTTGCGTTAAGTATAATGTAAGAGAACAAATAGTATAGTAATACAAATAAATTATGAGGAAATTAGAAATGAGTACATTTGAAAAAGTAAAAAAAGTAGTAGTAGATCAATTGAGTGTTGATGAAGCATTGGTTACTCCTGAAGCAAGCTTTACAGCTGATTTAGGTGCTGATTCTTTGGATACAGTTGAATTGGTTATGGCTTTCGAAGAAGAATTCGGTTGCGAAATTCCTGATGAAGAAGCTGAAAAAATTCAAACAGTTCAAGATGCTGTTACTTACATTGATGCTCACAGCAAATAGGCTTCAAGCTTAATCGAGGGTCGGCATGGAGTTGCCTCTCTTAAACTCGTTGCTGAAACTCGGTTTGTTTATAAAGTTGCGAGGGTGAAAGTTTAATATTGAATTTTCTCCCTCGTATATTTAAAAGATAGTTAAAAAGGTAAAGAGATGACAAAAAGAAGAGTAGTTATCACAGGACTTGGTGCGGTTACACCGTTTGGTGTCGGCGTTGACAATTTTTGGAATAGTCTTGTTGAAGGAAAAAGCGGAATAAGTACTTCTGAGCTTATTGATATTAGTAAGCACGTTGTAAAAATTTCTGGTGAAGTGAAAAACTTCCACCCTGAAGAATATATTGATCCAAAAGAAGCTAAAAAAATGGATAGATATATTCAGTTTGCTGTTATTGCGGCTGATGAAGCTATCAAAGATGCTAAATTGGACGAAGTAAAAGATGTTGACCCTTATAAAATCGGCGTTATGGTTAGCTCTGCTGCCGGTGGTTTTAGGACTTTTGAAGAAAACCATGTTAGAATCCTTGAAAAAGGACCGAATAAATGTTCACCATTTACAATTCCTATGATGATTGTAAACATGGCGTCAGGTCGTATTTCAATGCGTCACGGTTTTAAGGGTATTAATAAAGTAGTTGTTTCTGCTTGTGCAACAGGTACTCACACAGTTGGAGATGCGTTCAGATCAATCCAATATGGTGATGCTGATATTATGGTTGCCGGTGGTTGTGAAGCTACTATTTGTGATGTTGGTATTGGAGCTTTTTCTAGTGCCAGAACACTTTCTAAACGTAACGATGAACCTACAAAAGCTTCTCGTCCTTGGGATGTTGAAAGAGATGGTTTCGTAATGTCTGAAGGTGCAGGTGTTCTTATTCTTGAAGAATACGAACATGCTAAAAAGCGTGGTGCTAAAATTTATGCAGAAGTTGTTGGCTATGGTCAAACAGGTGATGCTTATGATGTTGTAGCTCCTGATCCGGAAGGTCAAGGCGCAATCCATGCAATGCAATTTGCATTAGAGGATGCAGGTATGGAACCAACTGATGTTCAATATATCAATGCTCACGGTACAAGTACTGGTTTGGGCGATGTAGCTGAATCTAAGGCTATTGAACATGTATTTGGAAACAAAGAAGATAATAAAAATCTTCTTGTAAGTTCAACAAAATCAATGCACGGTCACTTGTTGGGTGCAACTGGTGCAGTTGAATGTATTGCTTGCGTTAAAGCTATTAACGAACACATTGTTCCTCCAACTATCAACCTTGATAATCAAGATGAACATGTTGCAAATTTGGATTACGTTCCACACAAAGCAAGAAAAGCTGATATTCATGCCGCATTATCAAATTCATTCGGATTTGGCGGACAGAATGCTTCTCTAATTATTAAAGAAGTAAAATAGATAATAACGTAAAATAAGTGATGTAAGCTCCTTTTTTAAGGAGCTTTCTTTTTGTTAGGGGTTGAAATTTTGAAAAAATAGGTTATAATAAAAATATCGGGGCGGTAGCTCGAACTACCGTAACCTGTAATTGGCTAAAGTGACACTTATCTTAAAAGATGGGTGTCATTTTTTATTATGTATAAGATCAAAAATAACATTATTAGTGTAAAATTGATGTTTTCCATAATTTTGCCCTCCTTTCATTAAACAATCAGCCTATGGCTAAAGTATTTGTTGTGCTGATGCTTTATAAAAAGATACAGGCTTGCCCCTTGATATTTTAATTTTCAATGTTCTTTGTAATTATAACAAATTATATTTATAATAGCAATATTATTAAAAGTTGTCAAAATTGCTCAAAGTTTTATTTCTGTGGTATTATAAAGCAAAAGAATGAAGGGAAAATTTTATGTATTATCAAGGTTTAATTAACACATTTAGAGAATATTTACCGGTATCAGAAAAAACTCCGGTTGTTACGCTTAACGAAGGAAATACACCTTTGATTAAGGCTGATAATTTGGCTAAAAAAATCGGTATTGATGCTGAAATTTATTTGAAATTTGAAGGTTGTAACCCGACCGGAAGTTTCAAAGACAGAGGTATGACAATGGCGGTTTCAAAAGCTAAAGAGGCTGGATCTGATGCTATTATTTGTGCATCAACTGGTAATACCTCTGCTTCTGCTGCTGCTTATGGAGCAAGAGCCGGAATGAAAACATTTGTGTTAATTCCCGATGGATATATTGCATTAGGAAAATTATCTCAAGCTATGATGTATGGCGCAAAAATTATTGCTATTCAAGGAAATTTTGACGAGGCGTTGGAAATGGTTCGTAGAATTTCTGATAATTACCCTATTACTTTAGTAAATTCAGTTAATCCGTACAGAATTGAGGGGCAAAAAACCGGAGCATTTGAAATTTGTAATGCTTTGGGGCAAGCTCCTGATTATCACTTTATCCCTGTTGGAAATGCAGGTAATATTACTGCTTACTGGAAGGGTTATACCGAATGGCATAGATTGGGCAAAATTTCTAACTTACCAAAAATGATGGGGTTTGAAGCAGAAGGTGCAGCTGCAATTGTTAAGGGTGAAAGGATTTATAAACCTGAAACATTGGCAACTGCAATCCGTATTGGTAACCCTGCAAGCTGGGCTAAGGCTGAGGCTGCAAGAGATGAAAGTAATGGTATGATTAATTTTGTAACTGATGAAGAAATTGTTAAAGCGTACAAATTGATTGCTTCAACTGAGGGTGTATTTGCAGAACCAGCTAGTGCAGCATCTGTTGCCGGTTTAATAAAGGTTAAGGATAAAGTTAAAGAAGGGTCTAAAATTGTATGTATTTTAACTGGAAATGGCTTAAAAGACCCTGATAATGCTATAAAATATTCAAATACCGATGTTAAAAAGACTGCCGCAGACATGACAGAAATTTTAAGAGCAATGGGTGTTTAATAAATTTTAGTTTAATTTGTGAAGAAAAATTTATTAAAATAAAAATCGCACATTTAATTGTGCGATTTTTTATTACTTTCCGCTTAAATCTTCTGTTATAATTCCGCCTGAACCTCTGTCGATTTCTCGTTTTATTGGTTTGTCGTTTTCATCATAATATGTTTTTACAGTACCACGTTCGACGATTTTTTCTATACGTTTTTCGTTTTCATCGTATTGCATGTAAGTTGTTATATTGCCAGGAAATGTCGTTACAACTTCTAGTTTTTTCTTGCCATTGTCGTGGTATTCAATGTCATATTCATTCTTTTTTGCAAGTACATTGTTTTCGTCGTAGACGGAATCGTATTTATAAACCATTCTTCCATCTTCATCATAACGATGTCCGATTTCAAAGTTTAAGTTTCTTGCAAAATCTAACCACAACTTTCCTTGTTTATTGTAACTCCTGAAAATTAACGCTCCATCTGGGCATTTTTCATAAACAGTTTTTCCAAATTCTTCATCTTTTTCAATAACCTGAGTGCCGTCAGGTTTTATGTAAGATGGTGTCATTGGGTCTTTTTCAGGTTTTTTTTCAAATGGATTTACAAAAAAATTTTTGGTCATAGTATTAATATTTACGGCAAAAAATCTTGTATCTTTAATATAATCATACATTTATATGAAATTGTGTTATAATGCCGTTATGAAGAAGTTTATTTTATTGTGTTTAATATTCCCTTGTTTGTCTGTTTGTGCAAGTGAGTTGACAGAGGATTACTTTGATATTGCTGCGGATTATGCAACGTATGGCAAGTATAATGAGGCAATGGTTTATGTTGATAAAATTCTTCAACTTGAACCGAACAATATTGATGCAAAAGATTTAAAAAATACCCTTGTTAGGGTTACAAATAGCAATGCAAAATCTTATTTGACTTATAATGACAAGAATATTCAGCAAGCTCAACAGTACAAAAAATCAGGAGATAAAACAAAACAACTTTCTACTTTAGCTTCTGCTACAGGTGATTTTTGGTCAATGTTTATTCTTGCTCAAACTTACAGAGAAAATGGAGATTATAAAAACGCAATAAATTATTTCCAAAAAGCAAATTCTTTAAAGCCGGATTATTCCCAGAGTTACTTGGGTTTGGCGCAATGCTATTCTGCGATGATGGATTATAAAAATGCGATAAATTATTTAAACAAATATATTGGATATAATCCAAATTCGGATGTAGCTTATGCGTTGCGTGCAGATGCAAATATGAATATGAATTATTTGGCAGAGGCAGATGAGGATATTAGGCATGCTCTTGATATAGAAGAAAATATTTCGTATTTATTGATAGAGGCAAAGATTTTGTACTACAAAGGCAGTTATGATGATGCGAGGGATAAATTAAATCTTTTATCACGTAATATTCAGACATCTGAGGTGTACAAGTTTTTAGGTTTATGTGACTATGCTCAGGGGAATTTAACAAGTGCGCTTTTGAATATTGATAAAGCAATCATACTCTCTGACGACGACAAAACGTTAAATTCGACGTATAATAATATAAAATCAATATTGGATAAACAATCAAAATGACACAAAGATACAGATATAGAAAAAGAAAAGTTATAAAAAAGGAATCAGTTATGACAAAATTTAAAAACTGGTCAATTTCTATTTTGCTTGCAGGCGCAATGCTATTTGGATTGCAAAGCTATAGTAGTACGGCAAGTTTAAAGTTTGCACAAGTTAGCGATGCTCATTTTTATACAGGTGCAAATAATACAACTTATAAAATGGTTGGAGAATCTCCAAAACTTTTGGATGATGTGATTGAACAGATTAATGAAACTCCAAATGTATCTTTTGTTATGTTTACGGGAGATCAAATTGACAAACCATTTGAAAAAGAGTTGAGCGCATTTTTGCCACATACTGAAAAATTGAATGTTCCGTGGTATTTTGCTTTTGGCAACCATGACACAATGTATGGTGGCTACTTAACTCCAAGAGTTTACATGGATTTGGTAAACAATTATAATAAAAACTATAAGTTTGAAAAATCTTATTATTCTTTTGTGCCACAAAAAGGTTATAAAGCTATAGTTTTGGATACTATCATACGAGATAGACTTACTACAAACGGAAAACTTGGTGATGAACAGTTGCAATGGTTGGATAATGAACTTGCCAATTCTAAAAAGGATACTGTTTTGATTTTTATGCACGTACCTATTTTAGAGCCGTTTAATAGTCCAAATCATAGATTGTTGGATGCTGACAAGGCAGAAGAAATCCTTAATAAATATAATAATCCGATTGCGGTTTTTCAAGGTCATTATCATGGCGCAAAAATTACACAGAAAGATAATATTTTGTATGTAAGTTGTCCTTCAATGGTTACTTATCCGAACGCTTTTAGGATGATAACTGTGACAAATTATAGAAACAAAGTAGTTTTTAATATTCAGAATAAAGAAACTAATTTGAAAAATGTTCAAAAACTTGCAAAACTTTTGGTTTTTGGAATAACAATATATTCTGGTGAAGCAAAAGACCAAAATGCAACAATTACAATAGAGAAGAAATAAGAGGATTAAGATATGGGTGAATTTAGCGTAAAATTCAGAGGTGTAAGAGGAAGTTATCCGATAGCGAGCAAGGATTTTTTGCAATATGGTGGAAATACTTCTTGTGTTGAGGTCAATGTGAATGGGAATTTGATTATTCTTGATGCCGGCACTGGGTTGATTAATGTTGGAAATGAACTTTTGGGTAAATATATTGCGTCAGGAATTAAGGCATCCGATAGAACTCCAATGAAAGCAACGGTTTTGATTTCTCATATTCATCAGGATCACTTGCAAGGTTTTACATTCTTTAGACCATTACATGTTCCGTCATCACAGATTAATGTTTTTGGAAATGTTAATTATAATGAGAGTTTGGCGGATGAATTATCTGAACTTCTTTTTGGTAAATCTTTTCCACTTGATTTAGGTGATATTGCAGGAAATCTGAATATAAAAGATATTAATGAAACAGAAGGAATTATTTTAAGACATGGTGAACCGCCGATTATCAAAAGAATTGAAAATGAAAATGATGCCAAAGTTGAGGGTGATGATGTCTTAATTACATGTTATCGTTCTTATGCGCATCCGCAAGAAGGGGTTTTGATTTTTAAAATATCTTATAAAGATAAATCTCTTGTTTATGCTACAGATAAGGAAAGTTATCCGGGAGGCGATAAAAAATTGGCTAATTTTGCTCGTGGGTGTAATTTGTTAATTCATGATGCACAATATACAACAGAAGATTATTTAGATGCTTTTACCCCAAAACAGGGTTATGGACATTCAACATTTGATATGGCTTTGGAAGCGAAAAATCAAACAGGTGCTGAAAAATTAGTTTTCTTTCATTTTGATCCTGATTATGATGACAATAAATTAAATTCCATTAAAGAACATTATAAAGATGATAATGTAATCCTTGCACAAGAAGGATTGGAAATAGAATTATAAAGAAAGTGAAAAATTTTTTATTAATAGCATTAATATTCTTGAGTTTTATCACTTCTGGTTATAAAAAACCGGATGTGTATGTGATTGATGCGACAAAAAACGCTTTCCTTCATAATAATATGGGATTGAGATATATGGAGGAACATTGTTATTACGCAGCTATTCAGGAGTTTAAAATTGCGATTAGCTTAAACCCGAACACACAAGCCACTGCTGTTTATTATAAAAATATTGGAGATGCTTATATGGCGATTGGTTATCCTGATATGGCAAAACAACCTTATGAGGATGCGGTTAGACAGTATAGCTTGAATTTGCAGTATTATCAAAATTTGGCTCAATGTTATAAAAAATTGGGGGTAGTAAATTCTAAAATTGCTGAGTATAGCAAGGGTGGTAATGCTTTAAATAAGGTTATGTTGGGTGTTTTGTATATAGAAAACGGTAATATAAAACGTGGCATAACTGTTTTGGATGAATTTACCGCATCAGAACCGGATTTGCTTATTACACCTGCGGTTAAACAATATGTAAAAGAAAATGTTAACAAGATGAATAAGATTTAGCAATTTTTAATTCATCCTCTTTTGTCATCTTTGGATTTTGGAGTTTTGCTTTCAAAACTTCATCAAATATTTCTTGATATTGAGGAGATGGAGAAATTCCAAGATTTTGCAAATCTTTTCCGTTAATTGAAATCTTGATGTTACGTAAATTATCTAAATAATGTTTGGCACCTTTTTGGTCTTTTAAAATTGCGTATAACAAAATTGTTTCAATTTTTGCGTTTTCAAAAGTTTTGTATAGTTCAAAGTCAGAATTTAAGATATTTTGTGGAACATCATCAAGGATTTTTTGTTCAATTTTAGTTAGAGGTAACCTTGACAAATCTTTTAAAACTCCAACATAAATTAACCAAATATGTTCGTCATTGCGAGGAGTGTTAGCGACGTGGCAATCTATGTCAAGACAATACTTTTCAATTAATTCTTCAATATTTATTGACGGAATTTCAACATCATTTGGAGTAACAAGTTTGTAGATTTTTTCGTTGATAAATTTTTCAAAAGTGCGTTGTTTTTTATATTCCTTTGTTATATTTGAAAGAGGTGCATTAAATGTTTCTATCAACTCCTTTTTTATTCTCTTATAACTCATATCATAATTGATGTTTTTCAAGTATTCATCTTGTAATTTTTTTGTATGTTCTTCAAGTTCAAAATTAAATCGCATTGCGAATTTCAACCCTCTGATAATTCTCGTCGGGTCGTCAATAAAACTGTTGTCGTGTAGAACTCTCAGTTTTTTGTTTTTTAAATCTTTCAGTCCCCCGACATAGTCAACAATCTCTCCGGTCGTAATGGATTTAGCAAGTGCATTTATTGTAAAATCACGGCGTAGAACATCTTCTTTTAAAGAACAACCAATTTTCTCCACAACCGGAAGATGACCTTTTTTAGGATAGGTTTCAGATCTGGTTGAGGCAAAATCAACTATGACATTGTTTAGTTCTTCTGAAACATTATGTCCACTCCTTGTAGAAGGAACGAAGTCGGCAATTTCTCGGTGTGGAGAAGACGGTATTTTTACTCTCACAGTTCCAAAATCAGGATTTATCTGAATAACTTCCCCAAACTTAGAACAATATTCAATAGCGTTTCCAACATAGGTTATATCTATATCAATAGATTGCTTGTTGAGTAATTCATCTCTTACAACTCCGCCGATATAGAAAAGTTTGTTGGAAGTATCGTTTATATTGATGATGTTCATAATTGCTATTTTAGCGTAAAATGTTATAAAATGGAATAGTTTGTGCAAAGTGAAAAGGAGAATACATGTTACAAGAGGCTTCACGTGCAATAAATTCAGCATTCAATAACAGTTTTATAAAAAAATTAAGCCAATATCTTCACGATTGTGTGAGAGAAGAAGTTAAAAGTTCGACTTTTAGAAATTTGAAAGGCGATAAGGATAACAAGTGGATTTTTTTGAAGGGTGAGGAACAATTATTTTCAACCGGTGCAGAATTTATTCCATTGGAAGGTAGCAACCCTAAATTAACTGAATTGATGATACAAAGTGATTTGGGACAAAAAGATAAATATTTGATTTATGGATATTTATTTTTGGTTGGTAAAAGTTCTAAAAGTAAACGCCAAAATGAATTTTTGACACCTCTTTTGTATATGCCGTGTAAATTGGAACGTAACGGTGTTAATATAAATTGTTTTCCTTTAGATGAGGTTTTGTCGCTTAATACAGGTGCGCTTGCAGCTCTTATGCGCAAAAACGATGATGAAGATGAAGTTGATTTGTTGTTAGAAGGAATTTTGGATGTAGTGCCGGATTTGCCTATTACGCAAGAAAAATTGGATATCTTTTTAACGACTTTGAAATCGCTTGTTCCTGAAATCGAAATTGCAACAAATGTTGATGATTACAAGGAAGACGATAATGTTTCTAAGTCAAAAGATTTTTATAAAGAAAAAATTGATGGTGAAAATGTAGAAGATATTATTGAGGAAGAAGAAACTGAACAGGCTAAACAAAAAGTTAAGTTGGAAAAAATTGCAGTAACTCCGCAAAGTGCAATAATTTTGACAAAACGACCTTCTGTAACGGCTGGTGTTTTGCACGAATTAACGCAAATTGCCGAAAAACCTTCAGGAATTTATAGAGAAACTGCTTTGAGTATTATTAACGAGGAATATTCACAGAGCAAAGAAAAATCAGTTCCAATGAAGGATATGAATAAAATTACTGATTTTTACCCGATTACGCCTCTATCATTGAGTGATAGCCAATTACAAGTTGTAAAAAATATTGATAACAGTAAATTCGTTGCAGTACAAGGACCTCCTGGAACAGGTAAGTCACAAACTATTGTAAACCTTGTTGCGCATCTTGTTGCGAATGGTAAAACTGTTCTTGTCGCATCCCGTATGGACAAAGCGGTTGATGTTGTTGCTGAAAGATTAAACGATTTAGGCGCAAGTCATATGGCGCTGAGAGCTGGTCGTTTGAATTATCAAAGACAGTTGAGCGAAGAATTAAACAATTTGCTTGCCCAAAATAATTCAGATCTTGATGACGATATAGAAGATATTCTTCTTGTTGATACAAAAGATATGAAAGACCATCTTGATATGCTTAAAAATATGGAAAACAAGTCTGAAACCATAATTAAGCTTGAAAAAAACTGGCATGACAAATTGGAAGAAGTTGAAGAACAAGAAAAAATCTTAGGTAAAAAAGAATATATCAAAAAAACTCTTAAAAAAGGTGAGATAGATATGGTTGCAGGCATTATAAAGGTGCTTGAACACAATATGGAAAAAGCAGGATTTATTTCCAAAATCGCTAATTTTACAAGCTTAGGGCAATTAAAGAAAATTCTCAACCTAAAAGATTTTGACGTAAATTATGAAACAATCGGAAAACTTAAGCAAGAGTTGGAATTTGCCAATATGGAATGGTCTTTGAGAAAAATTGAGGCAGATATTCAAAAAACAGGAAACCTTCACATGTTAGCAGAACAAATCAGAACTATGAAACGTAAGCAAAAATCACTTGCGACAAATATTCTGAAAAATAAACGTCGTGAGGCTTTGAAAGAACTTCTTCGGGATGAAAATAAACGCAGAAGATTAAAAGTTCATGCAAAATCTCTTGTTGCAAACAGAAAACGTCTACAAACCAATATACTAGAAGAAGAAGATTTTAGACCGCTTTTAGAAGCTTTCCCTTGTTGGTGTGTTACGACTTATGCCGTATCGGACTCACTTCCGCTAAAACCTGGAATGTTTGATGTAGCTATTATTGATGAGGCTTCTCAATGCGATATCGCAAGTTGTTTCCCGATTTTGTTCAGGGCAAAACGTGCAGTAATCGTGGGTGATGACAAACAACTTCCGCACCTTTCATTCCTTGAAAAAGCAAAAGAACAATCATTTTTGAGCCAATACGGAATTCCGGACAAATATCAATTGATGTGGCGTTTCAGGACAAATTCAATGTTTGATTTGGCGGATTATTATTCAATGAACTCTGTTATGTTAGATGAACATTTTAGAAGTTTGCCACCGATTATCAATTTCTCAAACCATGAATTTTACAACGACAGAATACGTGTAATGCGTAAGGATAAACCCGATGAAAATGTGCTTGAACTCGTTGAAGTTGTTGATGGAAAAGTTGATTTTGATGCAACACGAAATCTCCCTGAAATTGAAGCATTAGTAAAAAGATTACACGAGATAATTATTGAAGATGAACGTAAAAATCCTGATAATCCTGTTACTGTAGGAATTATTTCTCCATTCAGAGCGCAGGTTGAGCAGTTAAAAGTTTCTGTTTCAAAAGTTTTGTCAGATTATATGATTAAAAAACACCAGATTGAAATTGGTACTGCACACACGTTTCAAGGGGATGAACGTGATATTATGATGATTTCATGGGCGGTTGCGGACAATAGCTATACGCAAAGTTTAATGTTTATGCAAAAAGCGAATTTGTTTAATGTTGCAATTACTCGTGGTAGAAATAAGGTTATAAATTTTGTTTCAAGAAATCCAAGAGAGTTACCTGACGGACATTTTAGGAACTATGTTTCTTATATGCAAAACTATCAAGATAAGAAACAAGCAGTTTTGTCAGGTGAAATTGATGAAAACATTTACAAAAACTCGCTAGAAAGAGAAGTTGCAGACAAAATCCGTGAACTTGATCATAGAGTAGTTGCAGGTGCAGAAATTGCGGGTTTGAGTGCGGATTTGTTAGTTGATGACAAGTTTGTAATAGAAATTGATGGTGTTGATGATAAAACAAAATCCCATATTTCAAATATGAAAAAACAAGCTATCATTGAACGTTCAGGATTTAAGGTAAAAAGAATAACATTCAGAGAATGGCAATATTCACCAAAAGCTTGTTTAGATAGAGTTTTGATAGAGGATTAATACATGAATTTTAAAGACAAATTTTATAAAATTATCAATACAGAAATTTTTAATTACTGCAGTAATATAGGGTTGGTATATTTTTATATATTTCTTGCACTGCTGATAATAGCCGTATGTTTTATTAAATATATGAATGTATTAGGTTGGTTTTACCTAATTTTTATATCATATGTATTAATCCCAATGTCAATATTATTAGTTGTTATTATTCCTATTATATTATTAATTGAAACAATTCTGAAAGAGGATAAAAAAGAAAATTTGCAAATACTCAAGCCAAGTAAAGTTATGCATAAATGTTTAGGATTTATAATATATTTAATGATTTTTGTAGTAAATATTTTTATGTTTTTCGCAATGGTGCTAATTAAAATGAAAATTAAATAGGGAACGCCCAAACCCCTAAACCGCACACGAACTATATAGCGACAATAGGGCGAGAGAGGAGGCGGATTTTCGGAAGGGCGCCGTGTGAGCGATTAGCGAGCCCAGCCCGAAAGGTGGAGCCGGACGTTACTCCGGCGACAACCCGAATAATCCGAACAATATAGAGTTAATTAAAAAAGCTCTAGCAGTACTAGAGCTTCTAATAAAATTGATACTAATTTTATTATAGGTGCGACGGAGTGTTTAAGTTTAAGTAAAAAGTGAAACGTGAATAGACCGTATCATTATGAATAAGTGAGTGGTAGACCTTATCAAGGAAGTTGTTTTCCTCCCTTGTGAGGGAGGATTTAGGTGGGTGCTATCCCGTAGGGAAAAGTTTCTCTTTTCTCTTAAAAATTACTTACTACTTTTTTCTTTGCAAGAATGTTTTCTATCCCAACTCAAATCTTTACAATGCAAATAATCCATATTTTCGTTATAAATTACCCACGCTGCACAAGCATATCCATTTTGTTGAATACAGTTTTTTGTAAATTTTTGATCTTCATTTTTCTCTTCTAATGCTTTTGCACCCGCAGGAACAATTTTTTCAGGGTTTATATAAAAATAAAAGAAATCTCTCCCTAACTGGTTTGGTCCTTTAAATCCGTTTATATCAACATAAATTTGAGCATATAAATAATTTCCTTCATTTCCTCCCCACATAGCACTTTTATTAAACATAATCAAAGTACCATCAGTTAGAATGGCTCTTGATCTATCAGTAGTGTCATCTTCCCATTTACTATAACCGTTACCAGTTACACTTTTATAAGTAACATTAGGGAAACACCCCTTATTTCTTCCACAAGTTTTTTGATATTTTAGATATTTTCCAAATTTTTCCATCATTTCCAAATCATCACCTGCCTGAAGAGTATCACTTCCGCCTTCATCATTAAGAATACTTACATAAGCTTGTGAAACTAGCGAATAACATTTTTTTAGTTTAGTTACAGTTGCTTTTTCTTGATAATTTTGTATTAACGATGGCATTGTCATTGCTGCAACTACACCGATAATGCCGAGTGTGATTAATACCTCTGCAAGAGTGAAAGCTGCTTTTTTAAGTGAAAAGTGAGAAGTGAAACGTGAAAAGTTCATATCGTTAAAGATAAGTGAAAAGTGAGAAGTGAATAGTGAATAGACCTTATCAATAAAACTATTTTGGTTCATTTCAACAACACTTGTTCTATTACCTTCCCCCCATTGGATAGAGGATTTTCCTCTGTAACAGACTTTGCTTCTACGCATCTTCGCATCCAGGCATTCTAATTCTTTACATCTTTTTTTTACAAATCTCATATTTTACTCCTATTTGTCACTACTGGCGACAGTCGCTAGTAGCAACATAGCATAAAATATATTTATGTGCAACGATTTTAAGAAAGATTTAGGTATAAATATACGCAAAATTAGGCAGCAAAAAAAGATGACACAAGAGGATTTGTCACTTGAATCAACTGTTTCACGCTCTCATATTGCGATGATTGAGGCTGGGAAACGTGATATTACAATTAGTGCCTTGTTCAAAATTTCTCGTGCATTAAATTCCAACATGCAACAAATTTTTGATTTTGATGATGTTGAAAAATACAAATTTAATATCGAAAAATTCTACGAATAATCTATACTTGAACCCGAATTAAGCTATTGACTTTATTGCCGTCTTGTTCAATTAATTTAATCGCTTTTTGCATATTTTCTTCTTTTACAAGTTCGGTAATAACAGTGATATCAGCAGTATTGTCCTCAGAAACGCAACGTTGAACGATACTTGCAAGGCTTATGTCATGATTTGCGCAAATGGTTCCGATTTTGCCGATTACACCCTTGTTGTTCTTTGCATTAATTGAAATGTAATATTTGTTAATTGTTTGCGAAATATCTTTCATTTGCGCATTTTGAGAGTGTTTACATCTCATCATCGGCAAAATGTAATCAGATTTCCCTATTTCAGCAGCGATTGCGAGAATATCTCCTACAACTGAACTTGCGGTTGGAAATTCTCCTGCTCCTGGTCCGGAAAGGGTTATGTTGCCTACCGGATGACCGCTTAATGATACTGCATTAGTTACATAATCAATATGTGCCAAAGTTGATTTTTTTGAAACCAACATTGGATGAACTCTAACATCTGCCAAACCATTTTCGTCTAAATAAGCAGATGCGATAAGCTTAATCTTATATCCTAAATCGTTTGCTGCGTGCATATCTTGCGCACGAATTTTAGTAATTCCTTCACGATAAACATTTTCGATTTTAATTCTTTGTTGGAACGTAATTGATGCAAGAGTGGCGATTTTGTACGCAGCATCAAAACCTTCCACATCTCCTGTAGGGTCTGCTTCTGCATAACCGAGTTCTTGCGCCTCTTTCAAGACACTTTCATAAGATGCACCCTGCACATCCATTTTGGTTAAAATGTAGTTTGTTGTGCCATTTACGATTGCCTCAATTCGGTTAATTTTATTTCCTGCGAGAATTGTCTTAATTGGCATTATAATTGGAATTCCGCCGGCAATTGCAGCTTCATATAAAATAACTTTGTTATTTTCTTCTGCAATCTTAAACAGTTCCTCACCACGTTTTGCAAGAAGTTCTTTATTTGCAGTAACAATATGTTTTCCATTTCTTATTGCTGTTGCAATTAAGTCAAATGCAGGTTCCAAACCTCCGACAAGTTCTGCCACAATATCAATTTCTGGATCATTAACGATTTTATAAGCATCATCAGTGATTATAGAATTGTCTAAACCTTCTATATCACGTTTTTTGTTGATATTGCGGACTGCAATTGCTTTAACTTCAATATTGTCAAAAGACGTTAAAGTCTTAAAAACTCCTGAACCGACTGTTCCAAGTCCAATTAATCCGATTTTAATTTTCTTATCCATAAAAAAAATGATAGCATAAAATCGAATTTTTTGGCAATATTTTAATTTTGAAAATTATTACTTACTGATAGTTTTGGCAGTTTTGCTAACTTCGCCGTTAGAAACATCAATTGTAACTTCTTTAGCGTATCCGTTTGTACCATAAGTTGTTATTACAGAATGGATTTCATCTGGATGAGCTTTTTGATTTACAAGAGTTTTATTTACAACTTTTTTGCCATTTCTGCTAAATAGATTGTAATTTGCAACATACCATTGAGTTGGGATAAATTCTCCTTTTTTGTAAGTAATGTCAAGAACACGTTCTGGTTTTGTTGCGGTTGCCGGAATTTCTATAATTCTGTTAAGAGTATTTCCGTTGTTAGAAAAAGTTTCCGTTGCAAGATTTCTAACTAAAGTTTGAGGTTTAAATCCTATTTTCATAACAAAAAATCCTTTCAATAATTATGGGGTAGTGTATATTATACACTTAATATAATCCCATAAATTTTCATTGTAAAGGTTTTTTGTTATTTAATAATAATTTTTTTGATAGCATCTACAATTTTTTCAATAATAGATTTTTCTTCAGGCATTTCAGGCTCTTTGTCGAATGTAAAAATATCGCCTTTGTTGTCTTTCAAGAAAATGCTTTCATCCAAATATTTTCTTTCCTGTTTTTCTTGTTTTTCCCCTTGAGCCATGTAACCTAAGTTACCGCCGCCGCCGTCATTTTGCATAGATGCTGCCGCTTTGATAACAGGTTTTGCACTCAAAACATTTACATCGAATGACATTTTTTTCACCTTTAACTTACGATTTTTGTTTCGTAAACCCCATTTGTTCCCTTACTTATATAAAGTATTTTTCATGAAGAAATGTTACAATTTTGAGCGAAATATTAAGAAAATTTTACATCTTAATTTAATATTACACTTTGACATTTAAAACCGATTTCAAACAAATCACGTTTTCTGATTGCTGCCGAAATATCAGGTTTTTCGGTTCCGGTTATTAATATAATTTTTGCAATGTTATTTTTGAAATCAAAGTCAATTTTTATATCTTCAATAAGCTTTTTGTGATCTTTATCTAAGCCGTCTGCCAATTTTAAAATTCCGCCCAAGCGTTTAACGATTTTTCTTTCACTTTTTTCAAGTGTATTGTAATATTCATGCTCATTTTTATCCGGCAAACTTCCTCGATGATATCTAGCAATGCAGGCAATAATCTTAGTTTCGGTATAATTAAAACCTTCAAGCCCGTTTTCAATAATCAACCTCATTGAATGTTTGTTATGCCCTTTTTCTTCCACAAAATAGCCAATGTCGTGCAAAAGAGCGGCTGCTTTCAAATATTCCCTTTCCTTTTCCTTCATTGAAAAAAGCTTTTTATCTGCATTATCAAAAAGCATCATTGATAATCTGCGCACTTCTTTGGCGTGTTCAGGGTTGGTAGAATATTTATTAAGCATTTCTTCCACAGTAAATTTCATAATTCGGATTAATTTTAACAAAAAAATGGATTACGTTCAATGTTTTTGATATGATAATTTTGGTTATGGAAAACAATAATTTTACAAACATGGATTTTGAAATGCCTTCTGAAGTTTTGGATAAAATTCAGGAGAATATACAGGATATTATCAAAAGCTTTGATATTCCTGATGATAACAAAATGGATGTTATAAAAAAAATCAACTTTATGTACACCCAAACAAAGCACTTGTCTGAAACGGATGCACTCACAAGATTAAGTAATCGTAGATGTTTTGAGAGTAATTTTGATAGAGAATTTGCACGTTCAAAACGTTATGGTAATAATTTAAGTGTGGCGGTTGTAGATATTGACTTTTTCAAAAAAATCAATGATACTTATGGGCATCTTTGCGGGGACTATGTCTTGCGGGAAGTTGCGTACAATATGATTAATAATTTTAGGCAAACTGATTACGTTTTCAGATATGGTGGAGAAGAATTTGTTGTGATTTTGACAGAAACAGATATTGAAAGCGCAAAAATTCCTCTTGAAAGACTTCGCTTGCTAATAGAAAGCCAAAAATATTCTTTTCAAGGACAAGATATAAAAGTTACGGTGAGTATAGGACTTTCTTCTAATGCAGAAACCCAATCGGCATGGGAAATGTTTGAAAAAGCGGATAAGGCTCTATATGAGGCAAAAAATAATGGGCGCAACACAATTAGGTCTGTTGTATAATAGATTTGTAGTGTAAAATAAAGTAGGATGAAGTTATGGTAAAAAATATTTGTAAATTATTAATAATGGTTTTTCTTTTGACAGGTGTTGTTTCTGCTGAGGAGTACACACAGGTTCACGCAGAACATATTTTGGTAAGAACTGCTGCGGAAGCTCAACAAATTAAACGTGAAATAGATAACGGAGCAAGTTTTGAAGCTTACGCACGAGCATATTCATTATGTCCATCAGGTAGAAACGGTGGGGATTTAGGATATTTCGGGCATGGTCAAATGGTAAAAGAATTTGAAAAGGCAGCCTTTGCTACTCCGGTTGGTGAAGTATCAAAACCGGTTTATACTCAATTTGGCTGGCATTTAATAAAAGTCCTAGATAAAGAATAGGGGTTTATTTTCTTTAGAAGCCTAGATGCAAAGAGGTATAGATGCGAAGTCTGTATCATGGAAGTCAATAAGGCGATAGAGGCGTATAGTGAAAAATGAGACGTGAAAAGCCCGTATCGTTAAGTTATGTAGGTCGGGGTACCTACCCCGACGACGAAAGTATTAATAAAAAAAGACCGAAAAATCAAATTCGGTCTTTTTTATGTTTTAAATTATCTTTATCCTAACCACCAATTCTCAAAGGTTCGTTTTGCCCTTGTGGAGCTTGTTGTGGCGGTTGGTTGTTATTCATTTTTTCTTGAAGTTTTGCTTGTTTCTTTTGCAATGCCATCATTTTTTTCATTGCTCTTGCTTCGCCTGTCGGTTTGTTGAAGTTTTCAGGGTTAATTGTAATCATTTTTTCCCAACATCCAGGAACATTTGATTTTTCTCCGCAAATGCAGTTTCTCCATGTTTGACCTGATTGTTTGTCAAGCAAAATTGTTACGTTGTTATTACCTGAAATTACTTCGTATCTGTTTTCTGGTTCTTGTGTTGCAACTTCTACAACCAACAAGATTAAAACAATAATTAATAGTGCATTTAAGATTTTATCTTTCATAATTTCTCTCCTATAATTTTAAACTGTGTTTATTATACACGTAAATTCAACTATAGGCAAGAGTTCAAAAAAGAATTTTTTTATTATTTATATAACGCATGCTTCAAAAACTGACAAATTAATTTATAACCGGCATGTGTTGCTTTACTTTTTCTCAAAGAGTTTAACATCATAAAATCATGGATTGTGTTGTTAATTCTTACACAAGCAACATCAACATCTGCCTCAACAAGTTTTTGCGCATATTCTTCGCCCTCATCTCGCAAAACATCGTTTTCTGCCGTAATAATCAATGTAGGTGGCAAGCCTTTCAAATCATCAATTTCAGCTCTCAATGGTGATACAAAAATATCTTTTTTCTCATCCTTATTGGAAATATAAGCATCAAAAAAATATTCCATAGCTTTTTTGCTTAACCACGGTCCATCTTTATATTCTCCGTAAGATTTTGTGTTCATTCCGATATCACATACAGGATAAATTAACCCCTGAAAACATAGTTTCATATCACTTTCATAATTCAACTTAATCGCTGTAGCAGTTGCTAAATTTCCTCCTGCGCTATCTCCAATAATGGCTATTTTTTTAGGATTAATCCTATAATCATTTCCATTTTCTCCAAAATATTTAATCGTTTCATAAATCTGGTTTAGTGCTATAGGATATTTAAACTCTGGTGATCTCGGGTAATTGATAAATGCAACGGCGCATTTGGCATGCTTTGCAATTGTTTTAATCGTCATGTCATAAATGTCTGCATCGCCCATAACCCAACCGCCACCGTGACAGTAAATAACAAGTGGCAAAATTTCTGTTTTATATTCTTCCGGTTTAACAAGTCTTACACTAATATCGCCAACAATAGGACTGAAAATTGAAATGTCTTCTACAAAACCTTCTAAATTTTCATAATCTTTTTCTTGTACTTCTGCAAGAAATCTTCTTGCATCATCAGCCTCCATCTCATAAATAGGCTTTTCGACTTCTAAATTATCAATGAAATTTTTTACAATATTGTCAAGATGAATATTTTTCATATTACGAAATCCTTTCTAAAAAAAATAGTTTATACCTTTTATATTTTTTTCAGAAAACAAAAAATTTCATTGCCTCAATGTCTATATTTGTACTATAATGATTTCGGAAAAATAAATAGCGGTATCGTCTAGTGGTTAGGACGAGAGATTCTCATTCTCTAAACAGGGGTTCAATTCCCCTTACCGCCGCCATACAATCTAATATAATTGTTTGATTTTTAATATTTTTGGTATGTTGGCGGCAGTGAAATTGAACCAATAATTTTTTCAACAAAAAAATTATTGGGTTAGCTCTGCATACATATTCGTACGGTTCGAATTTCCTATTCTCACCTACGACTAAGTAAATTCCCCTTACCGCCATTACTTTTTCTTTACTAAAAAGAAAAAGTAATCAAAAAGAAAAGACCACTCGAGTTTTTGACAGATTTTATCAGGGTTTTGATTTTTTTAGCGCAAAAAAGTTCTACTATTTTTTACGTCTTGTTTTTAGCTTTTTGGCATGTTCTTTGCGTTCTTTGTCTATAATTTCAAATCCGATTTTTTTGAGTATTTTTATTTTTTCATCAAAAAAATAGCCTTTTAAATTACCAATTTCATTAAATTTTGGTAAATGTATTTTATGTTTTTTAGTAAGTATCCAGGCATATTTTTCTTCTTCAGTGTAAGCTGTTCTTTCTTCAATAAGAGTATTTCTCATTTCTTGAATATAATCTATTTTATCTTTTACCGAATAGTCTTTTAAAAATTTTAATAGTTCGTTTTCTCTTGTTTGTAAAATTTCTTTTTTTGTTTTTTTATATCTTTTATTTGATATAAAAGGGATAGTTTCTTCAATATTTTCGTAATTGTATAACTTCTTATCAATTATGTTACTCAAGTTTTCTGTATATGTATGTCTTAAATACATTCCATTTACTCGTGCGGTTGTTTTTGGATTTAATAATGTGTCTATAACATGCGTCAATTCATGCATAAATATACTTAAATTTTTTATAGAAATTTTATTATTTTTTATAGGAATGTCAATGGTTTGTCCTACTATATTCCAATTTTTGCCGTATAGAAAGTCAGAATTTCCAACATCTTCTTTTTTATTTTTTGAAGATATAGGTCTTATTTGTATAACTTTTTTTTCTGGCAAAACTTCATCAATAGCTTTTTGAGCATCTGCAACAGAGATATAATTATCTTTAAGATTTTGTTCCAATCTACTAAATATCTGTTTGTTGTATTTAGAAATTAGTTTTTGCCTGTTTTTGATAGAACCTTTTGAAATATTATATGAAAATTTAACTGTGGAATTAACTATATTTTTCATATTTATTTCAAAATCTGTAAAAATAAAATTTTGCTATATAAAATGAAATAGGGGCTATTAAGCCCCTTACAATGATTTCGTTTAGGTTTAAATTTTTATTAATAAAAATCGACTGTCTTTTTGTGCAACAACTTTATGTTGTTCTTCTTTTTTAAACATAAGCATTTCGCCTTTTTCAATTTTGAATTTTTCTGCATCAAAATGAAGTTCAATTTCGCCATCAATTACAATTACTGCTGTATTACATTTTGATGTATGTGTGTCAATGATTTCATCTTTTTTGATGGAAACGATTGATAAGCAGCTATCATCATGCTCCATCAAAATTTCTTTTTCAAAAGATTTGTCTGTTTTGCCGAGATCTTTTAATTTTAGTACGTTATAAAACATTTAGCCCTCCTTTTTAGGTGTTAAACCCATTTTAAAGAAGGATAAATTGTTTTGTATTCCACAGTTGGGGTAAATTTATTATTCAGTTTTAGCCTGTTTGGTTCTGATTAATAATACTAACGGAATAATTACAAATGCCGCAACCCCAAAATATCTAAATGTTTCTACATAACCCCATAAACTAGATTGCTGCAAAAGCTGGTTATAAACCATATTTTCTGCCATATGAGTTGCACTTGCTAAATCTGTGCTTGTTGCAAAACTTGAAGCCATTGCTCCAATTTTTTGAACAAATGGATCATTTGCAAAATTCAAATGTCCTACCATCATCATTTGATGAACCTGTGAAAATCTTGCAATCATTGTTGTTGCAACAGATGTTCCGATAGCCGCCCCAATGTTTTTAAGAAGGTTTTGAACACCTGCTGCATTAGTTTGTTCGTCATTTGTTAATGTACTGCATGACAAATTCATCATCGGAACCATCGCCATAATCATTCCCAAGCCGAATACAAAGTTTGGTAGGGCAATATCAACGAGTGCAATATTGGTATTGATTTCTCCAAACATTAATCCGCCGATACCAAGAATTATTAAACCTGCTATAATAAGAGGTTTTGTTCCGATTTTGGGGGTTAAAACTCCGCAAAGTATTGTTGCTAAAAGGCATCCGCCACCTCTTGGCACCATTGAAATACCACTTAAGAATGAAGTGTAACCCATCAATCTTTGTAACATAGATGGAAGAATTGCTGCTGATGCCATCATTACGCCCATTAATACCATAAGAACTATTGTCCCGAAGAAAAAGTTTCCGTCTTTCATAATTGATAAATCAATAAGTGGTTTTTTCTTTTTGATTTGAATTGAGAAAAACGCAAGCATTGCCATCATAGATATTGCAAAGACTTTACAAATCCATGCCGCTGAGAACCAATCTGCATCATTACCTTTATCCAAAACGATTTGTAATGTTAAAAGCCAAATACACAGAAAGAAAAATCCGGAATAATCCATTGATACATTCTTCTGTTTTTTAGCATAATCAGGGTCAAATACAAGGTTTTTTGTTAAATGAAAAGCTGCAATTCCGAAAGGAACATTGATGAAATATATAAAAGGCCATGACCATGTTTCTGTCAACCAACCGCCGAGAGCAGGTCCCATAATTGGAGCCATTACAACTCCCAACCCAAATACCGCCATTGCAGCAGAACGTTGTTCTTTGGGAAAGATTTCAAAAATAATAGCCTGAGATATCGGCATAATTCCGCCACCGCCAATACCTTGCAATATACGAGCAAAAAGTATCATTGGCATGGACGTTGAAAGTCCGCATAAAACAGATGCGATTGTGAATATTGTTATACTTAAAAGAAAATATGCTTTTCTGCCCATAAGTTTTGAAAAGAAATCAACTGCGGGAATTATTACACCACTTGCAACCAAGTAACTTGTGATAATCCAAGTAGACTCATTGTGGCTTATAGAGAAACTTCCAGCCATATATGGTAGCGCTACATTGGAAATTGTTTCATCTAATGCGTACATAAACACAGAAATCATGACCGGTAGCATGACAATCCATGGGTTAATTTGTTTGTGGGTAATCTGCATATTTTCTCTCCATTTTTCTTAAAAAAGCATGCCCTTAGCTTATTGTAAGCGTTTCGTACAGTATATACTGGCATGCCCCTTGCTATTAAAGCTATTTATCATAAATCCTTTTAGTTATATTAAATAATGAAAATAAATATAACGCAAATTAAAAAGAATTATGAAGAAATTTAAACTCGGGTAACCTTGTCAAATAAAGATAAATCCAAAAATCAATCCTTCTAATCCTATCAATCTATTGCAAAGTAAACTAAAACTGATGTATTATATTAATACGAATAGATAAACGAGATTTGGAAAAATGAATGGTTAAGAAATCTTGAAATAGCTTGTGTAGTCAAACTTTTCAGGGTAGGGGTAGCCTACAGGGGTAAATTTCGCAGTGAAGGAGATTGGAAAAAATGCAAAACAATATTTTGGACAATAATAAGATTGTAAATCTTACACCATTGACATCTAAAAAATCAGTTTCGAATACAACAGTTCCGACTGAGTTGAGAAGTGTAAAAGATCATGCTTTAGCTAGCAAGGTTGTAGTGATTAAAAAAGATGGAACAAGGGAAGATTATAATTTCCAGAAGATTGTTGATGCTGTTAAAAAATCTGCCGGAAGAGTTATGATATCACTTTCTGATGAAGATTTTAGTGATTTGGCTGAATATGTTGAAAGTGAACTTGCAAATCTAAACTCTAAAGAAGTTAACATTGCGCAAATGCACGATATTGTAGAAAGTGCGTTGGAAGATGTAAACCCTAAAATCGCAAGAAGCTACAGAAATTACCGTAACTATAAAAAGGATTTCGTTCATATGCTTGACAAAGTTTATCAAGAAAGCCAGAAAATTATGTACATCGGTGATAAAGAAAATTCTAATGCCGATTCTGCTCTTGTTTCAACAAAACGTTCTTTGATTTTTAATGAATTAAATAAAGAACTATATAAAAAGTTTTTCTTAAATGTTGAAGAACTTCAAGCAATTAATGACGGTTATATTTATATTCATGATATGTCTGCAAGACGTGACACAATGAACTGCTGTTTATTTGATGTTGCATCTGTCCTAAAAGGCGGATTTGAAATGGGTAACTTGTGGTACAATGAGCCAAAATCATTGAATGTTGCATTTGATGTAATCGGCGATATCACAATGGCAGCCGCAAGCCAACAATATGGTGGTTTTACATTACCTGAAGTTGATAAAATTCTTGCTCCTTACGCTCAAAAGACATACAATGAAAGCTATGCAAAATATATTGATATGGGAATTTCTCCTGAACAAGCTGAAATTCAAGCAACAAAAGATGTTGAAAAAGATTTCCATGATGGTTTTCAAGGTTGGGAATACAAATTTAACACTGTTGCATCAAGCAGAGGAGATTATCCGTTTATTACAGTTAGTGCCGGTTTAGGTCAATCTAAGTTTGAAAAAATGGCAACAATTATCATGCTTAATGTAAGACGTGATGGTCAAGGTAAAAAATCTTGCAAGAAACCGGTTTTATTCCCTAAAATCGTATTCTTGTTTGATAAAAATCTTCACGGGGAAGGTAAACCATTAGAAGATGTATATAGAGCAGGTATTGAATGCTCCAAAAAAGCTATGTATCCAGATTGGTTGTCATTGACCGGTGAAGGTTACGTTGCTTCTATGTATAAACAATATGGAAAAGTTGTTTCTCCAATGGGTTGTAGAGCATTTCTTTCTCCTTGGTACGAAAGAGGCGGTATTCATAAAGCCGATGAGAATGATCAACCTATTTTTGTTGGTAGATTTAACATTGGTGCAATTAGCTTACACTTACCTTTGATTTATGCAAAGGCTCAAAAAGAAAGCAAAAATTTCTATGAAGTTCTTGATTACTATATGGAATTAATCAGGAAAATTCATATCAGAACTTATGATTACTTGGGTGAAATGAAAGCATCAACAAACCCTCTAGCATATTGCGAAGGAGGTTTCTTGGGTGGTCATTTGGGTATCCATGACAAGATTAAACCTGTATTGAAATCAGCAACAGCATCATTCGGTATCACTGCATTGAACGAGTTGCAAGAGCTTTATAATGGAAAATCATTGGCGGAAGACGGTGCATTTGCTTTAGAAGTTATGGAATACATTAACAAAAAAGTTGATGAATACAAAGAAAAAGATGGCTACCTTTACGCTATTTATGGAACTCCTGCAGAAAACCTTTGTGGTTTGCAAGTAAAACAATTCAGAAAAAAATATGGTATTGTTAAAAATGTATCTGACAGAGGATACGTTTCAAACAGTTTCCACTGTCACGTTTCAGAAAATATTACACCTATTCAAAAACAAGATTTGGAAAAACGTTTCTGGGATTTGTTAAACGGTGGTAAAATTCAATACGTGAAGTATCCTGTTTCTTATAACACAGGTGCTATTGAAACTCTTGTTAACCGTGCGATGGATTTAGGTTTCTATGAAGGTGTTAACCTAGCACTTTCTTACTGCGATGATTGCGGACACCAAGAATTGAATATGGATGTTTGCCCTAAGTGCGGTAGCAGAAATTTGACAAAAATTGACAGAATGAACGGTTACCTATCTTATTCAAGAGTAAAAGGTGATACTCGTTTGAACCAAGCAAAAATGGAAGAAATCAAAGATAGAGTGAGCATGTAATGAGATACCACAATATAACAAAAGAAGATATGCTTAATGGCGAAGGTTTGAGATCTGTTTTGTGGCTTGCGGGTTGTACTCATCATTGCAAAAACTGCCAAAATCCAATTACGTGGGATATTAATGGTGGAATTCCGTTTGATGAAGCTGCAAGACAAGAGTTGTTTGAATCTTTGGATAAAGATTATATTTCAGGAATTACTTTCAGTGGTGGTGACCCACTTCATCCTCAAAATAGAAAAGAAGTGTTTGAACTGGCTAAGGAAGTAAAAGAAAAATTCCCTACAAAGACTGTTTGGTTATATTCAGGATTTTCGTGGGAAGAATTTAAAAACGAACCTGGAGTAAAATATCTTGATGTAGTAGCAGACGGAGAGTTCGTTGAAGAGTTGAAGGATGTAAGACTCCCTTGGGTTGGAAGTTCTAATCAAAGAGTAATTGATGTTCAAAAAACTCTTAAAAACGGCGAAGTTTGCTTATACAAAAAATAAACTTTTCATATAACTTCTATTTATTGAATACAAAACATAGCGGGCTTTTAATTAAACCCGCTTTTTATTTGAGTTAGATGTCTAGAAGTAAATACGCATAGAGGCGAAGTTAGTAGATCGGATTTATTAATCCGACAACAATGTAATTATAGCGTTTTGCATCAATTTATTTCTGTTCTTTTTGAACTTCGACACCTTTTTTAGTGCAATCAATAATTTTCAAAATCATATCATCGCACAATTCTAATTCATGTTGTTTTTCAGGTGTTTGACGAGATTTCCAATCATTCAACATCTGTCTAAAATCATCGCCATTTATGATACATTCACCTGTTCCTACACGGTGAGCATATTTTTCGGTAAATTCTTTGTTGAAGTCAGCATAAATTTCTGTGATTAAATCAGAAACAATTTTCCCGTTATGAATGATTACTCGTTCGTCATCTTCAATCATTTCTTTGGTTTTATCTGACAAATCTTCGCCATCCTCGATAGACATTTTACCTGTTTTTGCTCCAAGTCCCATGACTTTGACCATTCCTTCTGCATCTTCTCTTACAGATTGCATATCACAACTTATACCATAAGAACCGTTCATATTGTAAAATGTTTGTTCTGCAGAGTTTCCGCCGAATGAGTAAACTATATCTGAAAACATTGTTTCAAATGAAACTTGTTTGTTTGCATCATAACCTGAGAATACTGCTCCTCCGAACATTCCTCTCGGGTCAAGAGTTATGAAATTCACTTTTGTTGGAACATGCCATTTTTCACCCCTAGTTTTTGCAACATTGTTCATAACTTGAAGGTTTGTTGCATGACCGCATTCATGAGAGGTTACAATTAATTTTTCATGTTCGTTAATTTTTCTTGTTGAGGCTCTACCGGTTGTTATTTGTAAATATGCCTCTGTAAAATCAGCTTTGCTTATTCCTTTATGACCTTTTTCTACTGCTACTGAAGCTGCTTTTTTAGCTAAATTTTGTAGATAGATAAATGGAAAACCACTTGCGATTTCTGCTGCGTATTTGATTGTGTTTTCCTGTTCTAAAGGTGTTCCTGCAAGTTTAATTTTTTCTTTTTTAGCAGTATTTTTCAATACGGCTGCACGTTCTTCTGTACTATATGCAGGAGAAGTTACGGCAATACTGTCAATAAATTTGAATGACTTCATTGTTGCCTCTCCGATTAATTTCGGATTTGAAACTGAACCGACAACGAGAATATTCAAACCTGCTTTTTGCGCTTTGTCCATTTCTCTTAACAATTGAGCCATTGCTTTTTGGTGGTAAAGGGAAACTTGTTCACCTACAGAAAAATATTCAAAATTATCAACAAATAAAACAGCTGATTTATGTTTGTTTGCCTCTGCTTGAGTTGTTACAAGTGAGAACAATTTTTTGATAGATGCTTCTGGAGAAAGTGCGCCTCCACCAAAAAGATCAACTTCTTTTGTTCCGAAGTCCATTGTGTTTACTTCAATATATGGAACTCTTGCTTCACCAGCAATTGCTTGTGCAGTAAAACGTCTGCCGCTACCAGGAGAGCCATCTTGTGAATAAACAATAATTCCCTTTGTTCCCATTTTATTTGATTTAATTTGTTTTGCAATAAGACTTGCTTCTTGTTGAGTTGCAGTTTTACCGACAAAATCTTTCATCTTTTTGCCTGTATCAAATACAACTTCAACAGATGTTTCTTCGGTATTTTTCTTGAATAAAGTTGGAACTTCTTTTACGTATTGCGCAACATCTTTGTCATTAATTTCTTTTTTATTAATGTTGTAAGCTACGATTTTTTTCATAAGTCTTTGAGTTTTTTCAGGAAAAACTCCGTCTATTTGTGCAGACGCTTCAACAGTTTTTTCTATTGCTTTTTTAGTGAAATTTTTATGAATATCTTTCATCAAAAGAGGGTTTTCTTTGAAAGATTTTATCATCTGAGCGGTACTTAATGTTGGTATTGCAGCTTCTTCAAAAGAAGAAAATACAGGTAAATTAGAAAGACCATAAAAATTATCTTTTACATCATATAACAAGAACTTAATATTAGATGGAGGATTTTTGATTTTTTCGCATATTTCGGCACTCATTGGCAATACTCCGTTCTTAATAGTTTCTTCCTCCAGATCGTTTGCTACAATTAATGTCGGTTGCATTGCGATGATATAGTTTTTTGATTTGTTTTTCGCAAGCTGGTTAACCTTTTCCATAAAATAAGATGCTTTTGCATATCGGTTTAGTTCCACAATTTCTGTGCTTGAGTTGTTTTCGTCATTAACCTTTTTTATTGTGTCTAAGAAATTGTTAACATTATCTTTTGTGTGGTCGTATGTTATGAAAATATTTGTTCCTAATGAAAGGTTTTTCAAAATATTTTGAGCTTTAGGTTCATATTCACTGAATGGAGTTCTCTCATTCATTTTTTTGTGATTAATCATAACAGCATCGTTAATTTCGTCAGAAAATTGTTTTTCAAAATCACTTGTTACATCATCAGGACTTAATAAAGCTCCATAAGCAATAATATATGGAACAACTTCTTTCTTTTCTGATTCTTTAAAAAATGAATGCACTGCATCTGTTAAATCAGATGAAAAATTAATATTGTCTTCTGGTGTTATACTTTTCGGTTTTTCATCTTGTAAAATTTTGTCAGCTTCTTTAATATATTTTTTTATAATAGGTTTTACTTCTTTTCGTAATTCAGGTTTAGATACAAGATTATCAATTGTTGCCCCCAAATACATTGAATATGTTGGTTGTTTCGCTTCGTCAAAATCTTTTTTCCCACTATCCAAATCTTCAATGTATTGATCCAATTCTTTTAATTCGTGTTTAATTACGTGCATTGTCGTGATTTCATTGTAACCACTATCTTTTGCTTCTTCTTTTAATTTTTTTATTAAAACTTTAGCAGGAGTGTTTGTGTTATACATCAAACTGTCAATTTTAGATTTGCCGACAGATTTTTCCCCTTTTTGAGCTGTGAAAGGGATAAAAGAGCCAATGGAATTAAAATTTGATAATTTATCATTATTTGACAAACTAGGTTGGAATTTCGGTGGGGGAGCAACTGCTGGTTTAGATTGTAGATTTTGCCCATATTTATTGTCAGAAAATTTTTGTCCGTTTATATTATACCCTATTTTTAAAATCATATTTTTCTCCTGTGAATTAATTCTCATGTAAGTAGACTGATTAAAGAATTTTGCTACTTTGTAATGAAAATGTTACAAAAATTTTTTGAAATTTGTTAATGCCGAATTGGAGAATGGCAAAAATTTTCATTCTTTAAATAATTGCGATGTATAAGGAGAAAATTTATGTCTATGTTTTGTTTTCAATGTGAACAAACCTACAAAGGTAGTGGTTGCACAATTCAAGGAGTTTGTGGCAAAAAGCCCGATACCGCAAATCTTCAAGATGAATTGACAAGCAGTATAATTGAATTGGCAAATTGTGCCGAAAAAACTGATGAAAATACCGAAGTTATTATTGATGGACTTTTTGTGACAATCACAAATGTGAATTTTGACAATGAGGCGATTGAAAAATATCTTCAAAAAGTTAAATCGGTCAAAAAATGTGACAGCAACTTTGATGTCAAATCGATTTGGAATTGTGATGAAGATATTCAGAGTTTGAAATCATTAATTTTATTTGGTTTAAAAGGCATGGCAGCTTATGCACATCACGCAAGAGTTTTGGGGTATAAAAACGAAGTCGTTGACGAGTATTTTTATGAAGCACTTCAAGCTGTTGCAAAATTTAATACTGTTGATAGTCTTTTGCCAATGGTTTTGAAAACCGGTGAAGTCAATCTAAAATGTATGGAACTTTTGGATATGGCGAATACACAAACTTATGGCAATCCAGTTCCGACAGTTGTTTCAACCAATATTGAGAAAGGTCCTTTTATTGTTGTTTCTGGTCATGATTTGCATGATTTGGCACTTTTGTTGGAGCAGACAAAAGATATGGGGATAAATATTTATACGCATGGTGAGATGTTGCCGTGTCATGCGTATCCTGAGTTGAAAAAATATCCGCATTTGAAAGGAAATTTTGGTACTGCTTGGCAAAACCAGCAAAAAGAATTTGATAATATTCCTGCGCCGATTTTATTTACGACAAATTGTATTATGCCTGTCCGAAACAGTTATAAAGATAGAGTGTTTACGACGGATGTTGTAGGCTTTCCGGAATGTGTTCATGTGGATAAAGACTTTTCTCCGGTTATAGAAAAAGCTCTTGAATTGGGCGGTTATGACGAAGATAAAAAGATGACAGGGATAAATGGCGGTGATGTTTTAACTGTTGGTTTCGGTCATAATGCTGTTTGGGCTGAGGCAGATAAGATTATTGATGCAGTTAAGACCGGAAAATTGAAACATATATTTTTGGTTGGCGGATGTGATGGGGCAAAACCCGGCAGAAATTATTATACGGAATTTGTAAAATTAACTCCGCTTGATACGTTGATTTTGACACTAGCCTGTGGAAAATATCGATTTAATGATTTGGATTTGGGTAAGATTGGAGATTTACCACGTATTTTAGATATGGGACAGTGCAATGATGCTTATAGTGCAATAAAGGTTGCATCAGAATTGGCAAAAGCGTTTAATTGTTCTGTTAATGAGCTACCATTATCAATGGTTTTGTCGTGGTATGAACAAAAAGCGGTTTGTGTGTTGTTGACATTGCTGTATTTGGGAATAGAAAACATCCGATTAGGTCCGACATTACCTGCATTTGTATCTCCAAATGTTTTAGATATCTTGGTTGAAAAATTTAAAATAAAACCAATTACAACCCCCGAACAGGATTTGAAGGAGATATTGGGATAAATTGAAATAACAACAAGTGGGAAAATTCTCACTTGTTGTTAATCTATATAATTTGCTAATATCTCAAGTCCTTTCTCTAATTTTGTGTAATTTGTAAATTTGAGTAGGTTATAGGCTTTATCGTTTGATAAAATACTGTTTTTTATATCTCCTATTCTTTCCGGTAAATAATTTGCATTAAGAGTATAGTTATACAAGGATTTCATTACTTTAAATAATTGATTTAACGATACACCTTTATTAGTTGAAAAATTTATAATTTCGTTCTCAACATTTGAATTAATTGCTTTTATACATATATTGGCAATATCTTCAACGTATATAAAATCTCGAATTTGTTCTCCATCGCCATAAATGTTTATTGGTTCATTATTTTTCATTGCATTGTTAAAAATTGCAACAACCCCACTTTCTTTTGAGGATTTTTGTCTAGGACCATAAGCATTTGAAAATCTAAATATTATGTATGGAATTCCAGATAATTTAATATATTTTTCCATTGTTAATTTTGATAAGCCATACTGTGACATTGGTTCTGTAGGGTGGTTTTCGTCAATTGGTAAGTATTTGGGATTTCCATATATAGCAGCACTTGATGCTGTTATGAATTTTCTAATGTTATATTTTTTACATAATTCTAACAATTTTATAGATGCCATAACGTTCATATTTGCATCATAGTAAGGATGTGATATAGAAAAATTAACACTAGTCTGAGCTGCTAAGTGGATTACATAGTCAGGAGCTTCTTTTTGGAATACTAATTCTAAATCATCTTTTTCAATATTCAGTTGATAAAATTTAAGGGTGTCAGAATTTGGAATATTTTCTATAGAGCCAGAAGACAAGTTATCGATAATTATAACATTATAATTATTTTCTAATAACTTTTCTACAATATGTGAGCCAATAAAACCAGCTCCTCCTGTTATCAAAACCTTATTTTTTGTCATTTTTATTCTTTCTTTTTATTTTTAATTTTAGTCCTAAAATTGTAAAAATTTTATGAGAACCAGTTGGTGTTAATTTTATAGAAAAAATATTTTCTTTGCGGCTATTTACTATTTTTTGTGGTTTTATAAAGCTTTCGTAATTCTCATTTAAGAAACTATCTGTTTCTTTTTTATATTCGTTATCCTGTTCATATCTCGATTTGTTGAATAAAACTGGAATAAATATAGACATAACAACCTTTTTTTCTTCTTCATTCTTATATTCTGGCAAGTTGTAAAGTTGTTTAAGTATAAATAATCCATCCTTTTGACGTTTTTCTTCTTTTTCAGGAGCTATATTTAAACAAATTGAAGATGTATTTTTTCTATATAAATACCTAACTTTGGTTGTAAAAGCGACTTTGTTGCTTTTTAACAAAAGTTCAACTAAAACAGGGTTATCTTCCCAGTAAATGTGTTCTATAAAACGAACATTTTCAAATAAAGATTTTCGGAACAATTTTGAACAAACAGAGCCATTTGAGATATTTTCCATTTTGTCTGAAAAATTTGAATAAATTCCATCTTTAAAATATTCCATTTTTATTTTCCGGAATTTTGTTGCTCGAGTTAACATTCCGCAAGCAATGTCAGCACCATTGTTTTCGCATAAATTAAAAAGAACTTCGTAAAAATTTTTGTCTAACCAATCATCTGCATCTAAAAAACCTATATAATCACCTGTTGCAGAATTTATTCCAGTGTTTCTAGCTCCACCAAGCCCTTTATTTTCTTGGTTGATTATGTTTATATTTTTATTATCGAGTGTTTTTAGAAAATTCAATGTATTATTGTCTGTAGAGCCATCATTTACGATAATAACTTCAATATTTTTATATGTTTGATTTAAAACAGAATTTATAGCTTTTTGTAAAAATTCTGGATTAGTGTTATATACAGGAATAATTACGGATATTTTTTTATTCATTAAATTCTCACATATATATTAGTAGCAAAAAAGCGGGTTAAACCCGCTTGTTTTAAAAAAATTTACCCGAGATGCGATTCGAACGCATGACCTACCGCTTAGAAGGCGGTTGCTCTATCCAGCTGAGCTACTCGGGCTTGGATCCAGAGGGTTTAAACAAGCGTTTGGTTTCTTGGGGTACCTGTATAATCCCTCGTACTCTTATACTAACACAAACATTTTTCTTTGCAAGACTATGTTGTATATTTAATTGTATTAATTTTTGTAAATTGTCGTAATACTACACTATATGCGACTTTTTATCATACTGTTTTTGAATATTAGTTCTATTTAGAAATTCAAATTAAAGTTTCTATTAAAAGTGTCCGTTATTGACTGTATGTAGTGTATTACTTAGAAAATAAAGGAGAAATTTTTTTATGGCAATTCCAGAAATGAATGGTGTAGGTGCAGTTCAAGGTAATGGTAACAAATATGAATTGAAACCACAAAAAGAACAAAAAATGGGTAATCTTCCCGTTGGTCAAGGTTATGGCGAAACAAATGATGTCAGACCAAAATTCGGTGTAGTTAATGATTATGGTGGTGATATTGCAAATTTCGCAAAATTTAAAGGTAATGATAAAAATGACGCAATGCGTTTAACAAATTCTGCAGCTAATGACGTAAAAAAACAATATATGCAATTACAGCATGAATATCCTGGAATTGAATTGCAGTTTGAACCAATGCCGAATCCTCAGACAGCAGGGAAAAAGCGTGAAGGATTTTTTAATTATCAGCAACAACTTGATATTTGGAAAGATAATGCGATGACACAAATTAACAATGCGCGTGAAAGAAATACTGTTGAAGTTGTTGGAGATGCAGTTGAAGCAGTAAACCAAAATACTAATGAAAAAGCTGCTACAAATGCTGCATTAACTGCAGGTTACGGTGAAGCTAATCTTAAAGCTACAGAAGATGGTGTCGCTGAAGTGAATGAACATGGTGATAAGAATACCGGAAAAATAATTGCAAATGATAATAGAAATACAAGAAGTATTAAGAGCACAGTTAATGCTCGAGCAGATCGTCTAGAAGCTGGACAAAAAGCCTTAAGTTATCAAATGGAAGCCGGTTTTGATGGTGTTAATAGAAACATAGATGGGCTTCATAGCGATATGAAGAAAGGTTTTGACAGGACTAGTAGAGAAAATCATGCAGAACATGCTCAAACTAGACGCGCAATAAAAAGTGATGGAGAAAAGTCCAGAGCAACAATTCAAAGAGAGGCAGACAGAGTAATTGACACTCTAGATCCAACTGGTATAAATAGAGCAATAAAAGGCATTCGTGATATGGCTGTAAAAGCGGGTAAATCAGTTGGCGATTTTATTACTCAAAATCCAGAGGCACTTGTTCCGGGACTTGGAGTTCCAATTTGGGCGGCAAGAAAAATAACTGCTGGCATGTAATTAGGTTTAATTCAAAAACTAAAAACTCTAATCATTAACGATTAGAGTTTTTTTATTGTATAATTTTCTCATAAGATTAAAAAAGTAAAGGAATTAGATTATGCTAACCGGAAATCAAATTAGAAAATTATATTTAGATTATTTTAAAGAAAAACACGCACACACTTTAGTTGAAAGTTCGTCACTTGTTCCTGACAACCCGACTGTACTTTTGACAACTGCCGGCATGTTGCAATTTTTACCTATATTCTTGGGTATTCAACCTTGCCCTTATGAACCTGCAAGAGCAACTTCTTGCCAAAAATGTGCTAGAGCAGGCGGAAAAGATTCTGATATCGAAAATGTTGGAAGAACTCCACGCCATCATACTTTCTTTGAAATGTTAGGAAATTTTTCTTTCGGTGATTATTACAAAAAAGAAATTATTCCTTGGGCTTGGGAATTTGTTACAGAAGTTTTGAAGTTGGATAAAGACAGACTATGGATTACTATTTTTGAAACAGATGACGAAGCTTATGAAATCTGGAGAAGTGTTGGTGTTCCGGCTGAACGTATTAAAAGAAAAGGTAAAAAAGACAATTTCTGGGGACCTCCGGGAGCTTCAGGATCTTGCGGACCTTGCTCAGAAATTCACTATGATTTAGGCGAACAATATAAATGTGATGATCCGAATTGTGGAATTGACACTTGCGAATGTGATAGATGGGTTGAAATTTGGAACTTGGTATTTACGGAACTTTATCAAGATGAAGAAGGTAATCAATCGCCATTGGGCAAGAAAAACGTTGATACAGGCATGGGCTTAGAACGTATTACAATGGTTTGTCAAGGTGTTGCATCTACTTTTGAAACAGACCTTTTGAAACCTATTATGGATAAAGTTTGTGAAATGAGTGGTGTGCCTTACAAAAAATCTGAAAAGACTGACGTTTCTTTGAGAATTATTACTGATCACGCTAGATGTGTAACTTTCTTGATTTCAGATGGTGTAATTCCTGGAAACGAAGGTAGAAGTTACGTATTAAGAATGATTTTACGTCGTGCTTTACGTCACGGAAAAATCTTGGGTATGGAATTGCCATTCTTGTATAAACTTGTTGATGTTATTGTTGAAAATTACGGTGAAGCTTATCCTGATTTGGTTAAAAATAAAGCGAAAATCGTTGATACAATCAAAAAGGAAGAAGAACGTTTTGCAAAAACTCTTGATCGTGGTTATAAAATGCTTGATGAATTTATTGAGGCTAAAAAAGATATTGATGGCGAAAGCGCATTTAGGCTTTATGATACATACGGTTTCCCTCTTGAATTGACAAAAGAAATCGCACTTGAAAACGGTTTGAATGTTGATGAAGAAGGCTACAAAGTTGCAATGCAAGAACAAAAAGATAGAGCAAAAGCTGCAGCTGCAAAAATTAGCGTTACAGGTGATATGAAGTATGCCAAAGTTGAAAAAGAAGTTGGTTCAACCGAATTTGTAGGTTATACTGAAAACGAATGCGACGCTAAGGTTTTGGCAACAATTGATGGTGAAGGTTATGTTGATGTTGTTCTTGACAAAACTCCATTCTATGCAGAATGTGGCGGACAGGTCGGAGATTCCGGCGTAATTGAAAACGAAAACTTGAAGTTAGAAGTTTTGACAACATTTAAAGTTAACAAATTATTTGTTCACCGATGTGAAGTTGTTAATGGCGAAATTACAATTGGAGAAAATGTTCACGCAAAAATTGATGTTGCTAGACGTGAAGAAATCAGACTTCACCATTCATCTGCTCACTTATTGCAAGCAGCTTTAGTAAAAGTTTTGGGTGACGAAGTTAAACAAGCAGGTTCTCAAGTTGAAGAAAATAGAATGCGTTTTGACTTTACATTCTCTCGTGCAATGGAACCTGATGAAATATTTAAAGCAGAAGAAATCGTAAATGAGTGGATTGCTGCAGCATTGCCTGTTACAACTGAAGAAATGGATATTGAACATGCTAAATTGACCGGTGCAACTGCATTGTTCGGTGAAAAATATGAAGATATAGTTAGAGTTGTTTCTATGGGAAATCAAACTCATTGTGTTTCAAAAGAATTTTGCGCAGGTACTCATGCAAGAAACACTCGTGATTTGAGATTGTTTAAAATCGTTTCAGAAGGAGCTATTGCTGCTGGTACAAGACGTATCGAAGCTGTTGTTTCAAAGGCTGCATTTGATTTTATGAACGCAAAAGTTCGTGAAATGGACAAATTGTCTTTGATGTTCAAAGCTCATTATGACGAGGTTTTGGAACGTGTTGAAAAATTACAGGAAGAAAATAAAGAACTCCAAAAAGAATTGACTTTAGCAAAAGAAGATTTGACAAGAGCAAAATTTGCTACATTCTTGTCAAAAGCTCAGGATATAACAGGCGGAAAATTATTTATTACAAAAGTTGAAAACATTGATGGTAATGCAATTAAAGCCGGTATTGAATTTGCGGCTCAAAAACTTGGTGAAAGTGTAATAGTTTTAGCATCAGCAAGAACTGTTGCCGTAAAAGTTTCTGACAGTTTTGTTAAAAAAGGTATTAATGCCGGTAAAATTGTTGGAGAAATTGCTCGTGCAACTGGTGCAAACGGTGGCGGACGTCCAAATTTTGCTCAAGGTGGAGTTAAAGATGCGTCAAAATTAGATGAAGTTTTGGCAAAAGTCGAAAATGAAATCAAAAATGCGTAAATAGGTGCAGCTAAGTAGCTAGGAAACGAATTAGTTAGATATAGCTAGATGCCAAGAGGCGAAGATGCAAAGTCGGTTACAGCAGTTTGGGCTTTCAGCCCAACATTAAAAATAATAAAAAAAGAAAGGAAATATAATGACAATATTAAAGATTGAAAGATTACCGCACAACAAATTTTTGCCTGAATACAAAACTGAGGGCGCTGCAGGTATGGATTTGTGTGCAGCGATTTCTGAACCTATTACTTTGCAACCTTTGGAAAGAAAATTAATTCCGACAGGTTTGAAAATTGAACTTGAACATGGTTATGAAGCGCAAGTTAGACCTCGTTCAGGTTTGTCTATTAAACATGGAATTACTTTAATAAATTGTATTGGGACAATTGACGAGGATTATAGAGGGGAAGTTTGTGTTCCTATCGTGAATGTTTCTAATGAAGCATATACAATTGAACCTGATGAAAGAATTGCGCAAATGGTTATTGCTCGTGTAGAACAAGCTGAAATCAAAGTTGCGGTTGAGCTTTCAGAAACTTCTCGTGGAGAAGGCGGTTTTGGCTCTACTGGAAAATAATTACTAAATTCAGGTGTAGTTGCGTAATTGTTGCGTAATTTGTCGAACTTGAATTTTCCCCCGCACCCGCATTCGTAACACTCAATTTTCTCGAGAACGACTGCGCCCTCTCCCGCCATTGGGGTGAGGATTTGGGTATCGGAATTTCATAATAAAAAAGAACCTTTTGAAAATTAGGTTCTTTTTTTATTAATTGTTGTGTTGAGGAAAAGAGAGGAATTTAAAACTTATTTTTTATTTTCGTTGAAAACTGAAATTTTAGATAAATCGTTTTCAAGCGTAAATTTTGTATTTATGTCAAAGAGTGGATTTTGGAGCTGATTATCGGCGTTGTTGTTTTGTTTTGTCCAATAATCTTTGTCCAATTTAGGTAATCCGTTAGGTATGTCTGCATTAAAATCAACCATATATAATTTCCCTTTGTATTTTTCTTAACGTCAAACAAAAATATTTCTTTAGCTTTTTTGTGTGATTATTAAAAATTTGTTACATACGAGTTATAGTTAAAAGCATTTCATTTGGGACAAAATAGTCTTTTACACCGTAATTTGCGTTAACAAACAGAAATTCTAAAGTATCTCCGCTTGAAATATCTATTGTATCAAATGGGATTGCGACATCTACAACTTTGTCATAAGCAGTCTTGATATCTTTTGATGTTGTGATTACCCACAAATTGTTTGGGATTGCTTTTACTAACCTTACGAGATTTATTTCGCCACCAAATATTGAAATTTGCAATTCGTTATGGAATTTTTCTTTAGAAATTGGTAAAATACTTTCTGTTTTTTGGATAATTCTGATTGGAGAAAGAGCCTGTTTTTTATCTTGATTACGCATGTATATATACATTTGGTTAACCTGTTTCAATAGCGCAGGAGTTTCTTTCAGATATTCATTTATATAAAATCTCAAGTACAAGTTGTCTTTATCATAGCCAAAATAAATTTGGTCGTAGAATTTGTTTTCTTTCAAAACAGGACCATCTGGAATTTTTATGCAACCTGCATTTAACCAAATTTCATCGTCGTGTTCTTTGCCGTCAATAATTGGGGTAAATTCTTCTTTTGGGTATCTTGAAGGTTTGGCAATTGCAGATAATAAAGGCGTTTCAAGGTATTCAGGTACATCTAAGCCGAGATACAAGTAGATATTTTTCAGGTGTTCTCTGAATATGTAGTCAAATATGTTGTCACGTCCGGAATCGTTTGGTTCGCCATACCACCAGAACCAGTCACTGCCTTCACATATAAATAATTCTCGTTTGGCGGCTTCAATATTTGGATTTTGTGGGTTGTTTTTTACGTATGCAGAAAAATCATCTCTAACCTGTTTTAGGTATGTCCAAGCAAGGTTTTTGAGCGGTTCATCAATCCACAATTTAAAGTTGCGGTTAATCCAAGAGCCTGCACTAAGTTTGTTTAGCGGTTTTGGAGTGTCTTTTTCTAGGTAATCGCTTATTAAAACTGTTTCTAGGGTTGGGTCGTTTTCGATAAGAGAATAAATTTTTGTCAAAAATTCTTCTCCATCTTGCGGATAATTTTCCCAGCAGTTTTCGCCATCCATTGCGATTGTCAAAAGATGGTTGTCATCAGGAGATGATAATAGTTTGCTCTGTGCAACTTTAATTCTGTCATATAAGTCGTTTGCAGCACCTTCAGCAGAGTGGTTTGGGTATTCAAAACCGATTAGGTTTGGTAACATTGCATCTCTAAAAATTATATCAACTCCATTGTGATTGTACGATTTTAGTAGATGATAAGGGTCTTCTAAATAGCCTCTGAAATCTCTAACAAATTCGAAATTGATTGAATTTGCCAAAATTCCTTCATCAGAAATAGTCCATTTTACTCCTAAATCGCTCAACATTTCTGTTACTTTGGAATTGATACAATGTTCTGACGGCCAAATCCCTTTCGGTCTTTTCCCAAAAATTTCTTCAATTCTGTTTAGTGCCATTTCAGTTTGTTCTTTTGCATCTTTTTCCATTTTTAATGTTTCAGGAAGATCGCTTTCTGATGATGTTTTAATATTTTTAAAATCCAAAAGAATTGGCAAAATCGGGTGATAATATGGGCTTGTTGTAATTTCTATTTTACCATTTTCCATGTATTTTTTGTATGTTGGAATAATTTTTTTGATAATATCACGTTGGATATCAATGATTTTAATTCTGTCTTCAAGTGTGTAGTTTTTCCCTTTTTTGATTAGTTTTTTTAATTCAGGATATTTGTTTTTGTAAATCGGATCAAACCACGCAAGATTAAATAATGCCATAAGATCTGAATATTCTTGATTTGAGAATATATTCAAATCATTGTTTTCATTGAGTTGTGCTTTTTGGTAAAGTCTGTTGTATTCTTCATTAGGCAAAATCATTGAGTGAAAATTTGCATCAAAAAAGTTGTTTATAATAAACTCTTTATCATCATCACTCAAATCGTCAATATTAGTAATAGATAGACGAGAATGTATGTCGTGCAGTCCGTTTTCACCATAATCAATTAAAGCATCCAGCAAAACCGGAACAAGGTTAAAGTTTAATTTTATGTTTTTAAACTTGTCTAAAATCAAGACCATATCAAGGTAATCCTTGATTGCGTGTAGTCTAACCCACGGCATCAAATAATCTCCGGTCGGTGTAAGTTGATAAACAGGTTGGTGCATGTGCCAATAAAATGCAATGGATAATTTTTTTGTCTGAGCTGCCATAATTTTCTCGCTATTCTATGGAATTATTATAGCATAACTTGTAAAATGTGAAAAGGTTAGCTTGATTAATAAATTATTTGTTTGAATTTATTTGCAACTTGTTTTGGTGTTAATATCTAAATCTTTACAATGTAAATAATCCATATTCCCATTCATTATGACCCATCCTGAGCAACGAGAATAATTTTTACCACTTAAACATTCATTTTTAAATTGAGCATTATTTGTCCCGAACGGATATATTCTATGAGGTTGAATGATAAAAGCAAATACGTCATTATTAACAAGTCTTTTTCCATTTTCATCGTAGTTGCTTTTTTTATTCCCGACATGTATATAAACATCTCCACAATATGAGTTTACATACGAACTATCACATGTTGATGGTTGTAACCACATTCCTCTGATGTTTGTTCCGTCTGGAAGAACAAAACCAACATTTTCTTTTTGTATATTAGAATGGAATTTTTCGTATCCAGCTTTTTGCAGATATTTACTCATAATTTGCATAAATTTATCAGCATTGGCTAATGATTCTTCGGATTGAATTCCATTTCCGCTTTCATCAATATCTTGAACAGAATCTGATAAACCCCACGTATCAAAAGGTCCATTGTCTTGTAATGCCATTGTGTAGGCTTGAGAGAAAACACTGTAAAACTTTTTAACTCTTGTTACTTGGGCTTTTTCTCTATAATCCTGAACAAGACTAGGAATAGTCATTGCAGCAACAATACCGATAATGCCGAGAGTGATGAGAACCTCCGCCAATGTAAAGGCTCCATACCAATACCTGAAGTATGAACCAATCCTGTCACAGAGAGCTACGTGCGTAGCTCTTTCTTCTAATGTGCCAATATTTTTACTTCTCACTCTATTCATATATATATTATACACAATATTCTATTTATACATAGTTAAAACCTATTAGAATTTACATTATTGTTACAAAAGGACATAAGATGGATAATATAAAAAAGAAAATTGGAAATAACTTAAAGAGATTGAGGCTAGAAAAAGGTTTTAAACAGAGCGAATTAGCTGAAATTGTTGGAGTTGAAGATAAAACAATCAGCCGAATTGAGGTTGGTGGAAATTATCCTTCTATGGATTTGTTGGTGCGCTTGGCAGAGGCTTTAGATTGTGAGTTGGTCGATTTTGTGAATTTCTCAGACAAAGTCGTTGAAAGTTTAAATGAACTTTCAAAAGAAGAATTAAAAGCAGTTAAAAAATTTGTTGATTTAATAAAAGTTAAAATGTAATTTATGCTATTTTATCTTCCTAGCTAATGATAGACCGGCCGGTAGTGGAAGAATTACGTTTTCGTAATTTGGGTTGGCATTGATTGCATCTATGAATGGTTTACATTTTGCTTCGTGTGACAAAACATTGTCACAAGCGATTATTCCGCCAACTTTCAGGTGTTTATCAATGACTTCATAGTATTTGATGTATTCGGATTTATTTGCATCAACAAAAGCTAAATCTATTACAAAATCTTCCGGTAAATCTTCTAAAAGTTCTAGTGCTGAGCCTTTTAAAGTTGTTATAACATCATCGACTTTACAGGTTTTAAAATTTTTTTTTGCGATATCTAATCTTTTATCCCAAAATTCAATTGTAGTTAAATGTCCACCAATTGATTTTACAGCATTTCCTAGCCAAATTCCTGAATATCCGTTTGATGTCCCAACTTCTACCACATTTTTAGCTTTTTCTGCCCTGATAAGTGTGTATAAAAATTCTGCGGTAACACGTGATATGTTCCAAAATTGTTTTTGAGTTTCTTCCAAACCCGCTAGAATATTTTCTGTGGTTTCATCAAAATATTTCGTCATTTTATTTTGTCCTTAAAAATTATTTATTAATCTTTTTAACTTTTTCCGTTACAACGATTGAATTTGCTGGAATATCAATTGGAATAGTTTTTATAACTTTGTTCGTTCCTAAGTCAAATACTGTATATAAAGAAGCTTTTGTATCAGTGATAAGTGCAATATTTGTTCCTTCAATCCAACTTATTTTTGTCGAAAAACCATTTGTGTTCAAATAAATGGATTCTGTAATTGCATCGGTTTTTGCATCAATTACCTGAATTGAATTGTCACCTGCTCCTAAAACGTAAATTCTGTTATGGAAAGTCAACATATCTACAGGTTTTTCGCAAATTTCCATTTCAACAATCAAGCCAACTGTTTCATAATCAATTATTGCGATACGGTTTTTAGTTCTGCTTGTCACATAAACTTTGTTATTTGTAAACGCAATTTTTGAAACATTTGGGAATTTGCCGATTTCTTTTAACAAATAATTGTTATCAAGCTCGATTGCCCAAATATCACGAGTTTTTTTGTCGTAATAAAAGAGTTTCGTGCCATCTTCTGACAAAGTCAATTTCTCACACATTCCTGCAATTTTGATTTGCTTTGAAAGGGTCATTGTTTCAAGGTTTACCATATAAATACTTGAATCTACGGAGCTTGAAATGTAAGCAATTTTTTTTGCGTTATCAATAACGATTTCATCAGGTTGTGTTTTGGTATAAATCTGTTTGATAATTTGATCGTCAGCAAGCGAAATTACGTCAACTGAAGGTTTTTCATATGCAGTTACCAGCAAAAAACTATTGTCATAAGCTTTCATTGAAATTGGTACATTGTTTTGTGCTAGTGAATATTCAGGAGTTTTTGCACCTAAATTTAAAACTTGAATATTCTTTGAATAAGGTGAAGAAACATAGAAATTTTTATTTCTCAATTGCGGAATTTGAGAAAGTGTTTTTAGTGTTGTTCCTGACAATGCGGTAACCACAGGTTTCGAGTTTTCTACTTTTATTCCAGGATCATTTGTTGTTTGAATTTCTAGGTTTCCGACAATAGATTTTAGATTTTCAGGTATAACCAAACCTTTTGGAACAAGCATATCTTGAGGAAGTAAGCCGGTTCTTAATTCCATTGGGGGATTGGACATTTTAAAAATAGTTTTGTTCCCGTGTGAATCTGTCAAAACTTTTAATAGGGCAAAATCGTTGTTAAAAATTACGATATTTGGTTTTGCTGCTATTGTTTTGCCGGTTGGAAAAGTTTGTTTTATTTCAAGTTTTGGGAGCTTAATTATTTTTGCAGGATATAGAGGCAAGTACATAGTGCCGTCAGGCAAAATTATCATTCCGTCAAATCTGTAAGTGGTTTTAGGAAAATCTTTGTTAATAATTTGTTGAATGTTATCAGGAATTGTTGCTGCAAAGGCTGGCACAGAACAAGTGATTGCCAATGCTGATAACATTACAAATTTAGCTGCCAAGCGACTTAAATTTTTAGCTGCCTCTTTTTTCATTATTGAAATACTCCCTTTACCTTATCCATGATAGAAGATTGTTGTGTTGCTTTTTTGTTGTTTTGAATTTCATATAATTTTTTATACAAATTTCTTTCTTCTTCGGTTAATTTTGTCGGTGTTTTTACTGCAACAACAACAATATGATCTCCTCTTTGAGAAGGTCTTTGAATATACGGAACACCTGCACCTTTTATTTTGATTGAATTTCCGCTTTGAACTCCTGCTTGAACAGTAATTTTTTGTTCGCCATCAAGAGTTCTTACAACGATTTCATCTCCCAAAGCAGCTTGTGCGGGAGTTATGTCAAGTCTTGAATATACGTCATTACCTTCACGTTTGAAATAGTCAGAAGCTTTTACATGAAGAACTACGTACAAATCTCCTGCCGGCCCTCCGTTTGTGCCGGCATCTCCTTCTCGAGAAACTCTGATTTTCGACATGTTGTCAACGCCTGCAGGAATTTTTATAGTCAATTTCTTTTCTTTTTGAAGTTTGCCGTGACCTTTACAAGCTTTACAAGGGTTAGAAATCTTTTTGCCTGAGCCTTTACAATCAGGGCAAGGAACGATTTGTGCAATTGAGCCTAGAGGAGTTCTCATTACTTGTTTAACTTGACCTGTGCCATGACAAGTAGGGCAAGTTACAGGCTGAGAACCTTTTTCTGCACCTGTTCCTCCGCACTCAGAACAAAGTTCTAAGTGGTCGAATTTGATTTCTTTTTCACAACCAAAAATAGCTTGTTCAAAATCAATTTCGATATCAAGTCTAAGGTCATCACCTTCAACGGGAGCGTTAGGATCTGGTCTGCCACCAAAACCAAAACCGCCCATTCCTCCGAAAAATGAACTAAATATATCGTTTAAATCTCCAAATCCACCATCAAATGGACCATTTGTATTGAAACCTGCGTTTTTAAGTCCATCTTCGCCGTATCTGTCATAAGTTGCACGTTTATTATCATCCATCAATGTTTCATAAGCTTTTCCCAATTCTTTGAATTTTTCTTCAGCATCAGGGGCTTTGTTTACGTCGGGGTGTAATGTTCTGGCTTTTTTTCTAAAAGCCGATTTTATTTCCTCTTTTGTGGCTTCTCGTGAAACCTCAAGTATTTCATAGTAATCAGTCATTTATTATAATTCTTCCCTATTCCAGTTAGTTTATTTTAATTCTATTTTAGCATGTAAATCCTTAAGGGCAAAGTTTTCAAAAAATTACCGCCGAAAAATTAATTTTCGGCGGTTGCAACATTAACAAGAGCAGGTCTTAAAACCTTATCTCCCATTTTGTATCCTTTTTGTAATTCGTTTATAATAGTGTGTTCAGGATGTTCTGAAGTTGGAGTTTGCATTACTGCATCATGGAAATTTGGATCAAACTCTTTGCCTTCTGTTTCAATAGTTTCCAAGCCTAATTTCTTTAGAGCTTCAAAAACTTGTTTATGAACAAGATCGAAACTTTCTTTAACTTTTTCGCAATCATTTACACTTTCAAGTGCTTTTTTGCCACGTTCAAAATTATCCAAAACCTCAATCATTTTTTTCAACGCATTTTCAGTCCCAAATTTAAGAAGATTTTCTCTTTCTTGTTCCTGTCTTTTTCTAAAGTTGTCAAAATCTGCCGCAAGTCTTAAATATTGTTGATTAAGTGTATCATATTTTTCTTGTAAAGCAGTTAATTCTTCGTTGTTATCAGAAGATTTTTCTTCTACTTTTTCTTCTGTTTTTTCTCCATCTTTGATTTCAATATTTTCGTCTATATCAGAATTTTTGAACGGATTGTTGTTGTGATGTTTGTGTGACATTTCTCTACCTCTTTATTCTACATATAAATATATTATAGTATATCAAATACTTTTCTCAATAAAAATTTATTATTTATTAATAATTTGGAGCGTGCCGCTCCACCCACCCTGTGTGACAATATTCATTCCTACCTTCTGGTTCGGTGGAAGGTTTTGAGCGTGCCGCTCCACCCGACCTGTGTGACAATATTCGTTCCTACCTCATGGTTTGGTGTAAGGTTTTAAACTAAAAATTTTCTTTACATAATTTAACTTATTTACATCAAAGCAATCTAATTGTATTATTATAAGAAGTGAAGTAAAATAATTATTTTAAAGGTAAGAAAATTGACAGAGAAATATTATATAAAAGGTGGTACCCCATTAAAAGGTGAGGTTTCAATAGGCGGAGCTAAGAACTCAGTTTTGAAGTTGATGGCTGCTGCATTGTTGGCTAAAGGTGAAACAAAGATTTATAACGTTCCGGATTTGACAGATGTTGAGATTATGTTGAGTGTAATTGCGCAATTAGGTGCGGTTACTCATTATGACAAAAAAGAAAAATCCGTAACTATTGATGCAACAAACTTGACAAGTATTACTGCAAAATATGAACTTGTTAGTAAAATGAGAGCATCTTTTATTGTACTTGGAGCTTTGGTTTCTCGTTGTAGGGAAGCAATTGTTGCAATGCCGGGTGGATGTGCGATTGGTGAACGTAGAGTTGATTTCCACATCAGGGGTTTAGAGGCTTTAGGTGCAAAAATTAAGATTGAAAACGGTTATGTACACGCAAAAGTTCCAAAACTTGTTGGTACGGACATATACTTAGACATTCCATCAGTTGGTGCAACAGAAAATCTTATGCTTGCATCAATTTTGGCAGATGGTTCTACAAGAATACAGAATGCTGCACAAGAACCTGAAATCGTTGACTTGGCAAATTTCTTAAATACAATGGGTGCTGATGTTAATGGTGCTGGTACTTCTGAAATAGTTATTAATGGTGTAAAACAAGATGATTTACATCCAATTGAATACACAACAATTCCTGACAGAATTGAGGCTGGAACATTTATGTCAGCAATTATTGCTACAAGAGGTAAAGCCGTGATTAAAAATGTGTTCCCTGCCCACTTGACATTCTTTACAGATAAGTTGTTGAAAATGGGAGCAAATATCAAACTTGTTGACCCGAATGTTTTGGAAGTTTCTTGCAAAAACAGATTAAACTCTATAAACTTTATTACCCAACCGTATCCGGGATTTCCAACTGACTTGCAGTCAATGGCAATGACCCTTTTAACTACTGCTAATGGTGTTGGAATTATTACGGAGAGTTTATACGAAAACAGATTTATGCAAGTCCCTGAACTACGCAGGATGGGTGCTGATATTCATCAGGACAGAAATCACGCAATTATTAAAGGTGTTAAAAAACTTACCGGTGCAACATTGGCTGCAAGTGATTTGAGAGCCGGAGCGTCTTTGGTTGTTGCGGCATTGATGGCTGATGGTAATTCTACTATTGAAAATTTACATCATATAGATAGAGGATACGAAAATTTTGAAAATAAGCTAAGATTACTAGGAGGCAAAATAGAGAGAAAGGATGATGCTATAATTAATCCTGCTACTGTTGAGCCAAAAATAACGGAGGGCTTATTATAATGTCACCTGCATATAAACGCTGGTATGATCATGATCCATTGTTACTTGAAGTTATTGAGCTTTTGAAAAATTACCAAACAGAATTAAGAGCGCAAGCTGAAATTTTCTTGCAAAAGATTGAAGAAAAAGTTTCGAAAGAAACGATTGACAAGTTTTATGCAATGGTAAAGCCGGTTAATGCGAACAATCGTTGGTATGACAAAGATCCTGTTATTTCAAAAACAGTTGAAATTTTGAGAATTGTACCACCGGAAGCTCAAAAAATATGCGCCCAAAACTTTATCAGAACACTTAAAGAGATGGGCATTGACTATGTTAGCCCGAATGGGAATGATAAATAATTCGTGAATAGTGAATTGTGAGAGGTGAGTAGACTATTACGGAAGCGAAAGTTTAAATTATCTTTTGATGTTGCGAGTTAAATGAACCATTCACTATTCACTGTTCACTACTCACCTAAATCCTATGTTTAAAATAAACGCACCTGAAAATAATGAAAATTATGCCTTGTTTGAAAGATTTCTTGCAAAGTCTTTTTCGTTTGCAGCAACAGGGTTAACAACCATTCTAAGACTTTTGTTAATTACAAAAATTCGAAAAATTACAGACAAAAAGGTCCTTTTTGTTACCTCGACTGAACAAAATGCGCTAAGGTACCAAAATGATTTATTAAAGGCTTTTGGTGAAAAATCTGATTTGTTGCCGTTTCAAAATATTTCTATGTACGAAACGGTTTCTCCTAACAGATATGATTATGCAGAACAGTATAGGATTTTGAATGAAAAACCAGATATTGTAATTGCGCCGGTTAAAACTATTTTAGAAAAATTTCCAGATGAAAATTTTTATAAAAATAATTCGACAATCTTAAAAGTTGGAGATGAAATTGATACAAAAATTTTGGCGCAAAAGTTTGTCGATTTTGGTTATAAGCATTCCACAATGGTTTCTGATATAGGAGAATTTAGTATCAGAGGAGATATTGTTGATTTTTATTCTTTGGATAAACACCCTGTCAGAATTGAGTTGTGGGGTGATGAAATTGTTGATATAAGATATTTTAACAACGAAACTCAAAAATCTATTGAAAAATTAAAATCTACAGAGATTTTACCGATGTATAAATTTACATTGAGTGATGTTTCTGATGATTTGTGGCAAAAACTTGCTCCAAAAGATGATGGGGAAGAAAAAGGCTATTTTGAAGGGATTGAAATTTACCAAAATTATTTCAATGACAAATTAGTTACGGTTTTGGATTATTTCAAGGATTACATTCTTGTTTTAGATGAAACTTCTGAACTTTATGCAAAATATGAATTTTTGGATAAGGGATATGAGGAACAATTGCAAGAAAATTTAAAACTTGAATTGAATGAAATATTAAAAGGTCGAAATCATGTGACTTTTGAAGAATTTATTCAAAAAACTGCCGGATTTGTAAAAGTCGGATTAAACAATTTTATTGATAGTGAGATGGATGAAATTGTTGAATTTGATACTCAAACAATTCAAAGTTTTGAGGCTAACCTTGACCATATCGCAGATTTTATAAGAAAATTTCTTTCTCCACAACATAACGATGGGTGGAGGATTGTTATTGCAACCGATTATCCGGAAAGAGTAAAAGAAATTTTAGCAGAACGAAATATTTTTGATGTTGAATATAATGAAAGTATTTCTTCTCACGGTGCGGTTTTGACAGATTTCAAAACTGTAATTTTAACTGATAGAGAATTGTTTAACAAAAGAAATAAGGAAATTACTTCCCAAAAACGTTCTTATTACAAGGAAAAACCTGAATATATCGAAAATATTAACGATATAAAAGAGGGTGAATACGTTGTACATAGTATTCACGGGGTTGGTATTTATAAAGGACTTTCGCAACAAGATATTGACGGTCAGTTAAAGGATTATTTGACTATTGAATATGCAAACAAAGACAGGTTACATATTCCGGCTGAACAAATAAATTTGCTTGTCCGTTATCGTGGATCAGGTTCTATCAAACCAAAACTTTCCCGAATGGGCGGAAAAGATTGGGAAAACACTAAAACTCGTGTTAAAAAAGAGGTCGAACAAGTTGCTTATGATTTGTTAAGATTGTACGCAAAACGTAAAATGCAACACGGTATTCAATTCTTGCCGGATACGACTTGGCAAGTTGAGATGGAAGAAGCTTTTGAATACACGGAAACTCCTGATCAAATGAAAGCTATAAATGATGTAAAAGCTGATATGGAAAGTGAACAACCTATGGATAGGTTGATTTGTGGCGATGTTGGTTTTGGTAAAACTGAAGTTGCAATGCGTGGAATTTTTAAAGCAATTACATCAGGTAAACAGGTTGCGGTTGTTGTGCCGACGACAATTCTTGCGTTCCAGCATTATCAAACAATGTCAGACAGGTTTAAGCCTTTTGGGGTTCATGTTGAACTTTTGTCACGTTTTCGCAGTGCAAAAGAGCAGAAAGAAACGATTAAACGACTTGCCACTGGAGAGTGTGACGTTGTTGTCGGAACTCATAGGCTTTTGCAAGAAGGAATTGTATTTAAGGATTTGGGTTTGGTTGTAATTGATGAGGAACATAGGTTTGGGGTTCGTCATAAGGAAAAATTAAAGCAATTGCGTGAAAATATTGATATTATTACAATGTCGGCTACCCCTATCCCAAGAACTCTTTATATGTCGCTATCCGGAATAAAAGACATGTCAATTATCAACACTCCACCGAAAAATAGGTTGCCAATTAAAACTTATGTCGGCGAGTGGAATGAAAATATGGTGAAAAATGCGATTACGCATGAACTTGATAGAGAGGGGCAGGTTTTCTATTTGTATAATCGTGTTGAAACTATTGATGAATTTAAACTACAACTTCAAAAACTTGTTCCGAATGCTCGTATCGCAATTGGTCATGGTCAAATGAACGAAAAGGAGTTGGAAAAAATAATTATTGATTTTGCAAACCATGAATACGATATTCTTTTGGCGACGACAATTATTGAGAACGGAATTGATATTCCAAATGCAAATACGATGATTATTCATAATGCGGATAAATTCGGGCTTGCTCAATTGTATCAATTAAGAGGGCGTGTTGGGCGTTCGCAAAGACAAGCATACTGCTATTGTTTCTACACAAAATCAAAAGAAATAACAAAAGATGCGGTTCAAAGATTAAAAGCAATAAAAGAATTTACTACACTTGGTAGCGGATATCAAATTGCAATGAGAGATGTTGAAATTCGTGGTGTTGGAAACATTTTGGGTACAAAACAGCATGGTCATATGGTAAATGTCGGTTTTGACACGTATTGTCAATTATTAGAAGAAACGGTTCAAGAACTTCAAGGTCAAGCGGTTGAAAAATCAGAACCTACAATTGTTGATATAAATGTTACGGCTTATATCCCTGATGAGTGGGTTGGATCAGCTGAACAGAAAATGATTGAGTATAAGCGGTTAGCGGATGTAAAATCTGATGTTGAGTTGGATTATATCACTGAGGAATGGAAAGATAGATTTGCCAAACCGCCTGAAAGTGTTGAAAACTTAATAAAATTGATAAGATTAAGACTTTCTGCGACAGATGTAAGAATTTCTTTAATTCGTGAAACTGAGGATAATATAAGGATTTATACCCCTTATAGTCAGGCTGAATGGAAATTAATTCAGCATAAATTGCCGTCAGAAATTCTAAAACGAATAAAATTTACAATTGCTCCAAAATCTTGTGCAGAGGGGCAGTCGATACTGTTATTAAATAATAGATACATGAATTTTAATGAAGTATTTAACATTTTGACAGATTTGTTTTATTATATAAACAAGACACGTAATGAATTTGTCTAAATCCGTAAAAGACATAATATAAAGGAGAAATTATGAGAGGGAAAAAATTACTGACAACACTTGCAGTTTCAGCAGTATTGTTTGCCGGTTGCGGTTTAAAATCAGGTGAAGCTATTATTAAGGTTAATAACCAAAATATTACTCAAGGTCAATTTGATGCTGAATTTGATAAACAAGCCGGCAACGGTATCGCAAAAGCTTTAGGTATTGATGTAAAAGATGACAAAAATAGCTTTTTGTACATGTTGATTAAGGACAGAGTTGTAAACGAATTAATAGTAAAAGCTTTGTTAAATCAAGAAATGCAAAAACGTGGTATTGAAGTTACTAACAAAGATGTTGATGATGCTGTAAAAGAAATCATTGACAAAGTTGGTTCAAAAGAACAACTAGATGCTTTGTTGAAACAAAACGGAATTTCAAATTCTCAATTTAAAAAAGATTTGAAAGAAGAAGTTAAAATGAAAAAATTGGCTAAAGAATTAGGTTCATCAAGTGTTTCTGATGCTGAAGCTAAAAAATTCTATAACGATAATATTTCTAAATTCAAACACCCTGACAAAGTTAGAGCTTCTCACATTTTGATTTCAGTAAATCCACAAGAAATTGAAGAAGTTGTTAAATCAGATCCAAATAACAAAAATATTGATGAAACTGCAGTGAAAGCGAAAGTCGCAGCAGAAGTTCAAGCTAAAGAAGCTAAAGCAAATCAAATTTTGGCAGAAGCAAAGAAAAATCCAACTCAGTTTGCCAAATTAGCTAAAGAAAATTCTGAAGATACTGCAACTGCAAACAAAGGTGGAGATTTAGGTTTCTTTGCAGCAAAAGAAATGGTTCCGGAATTTTCAAAAGCAGCATTTTCAATGAAACCGAATACAATTTCTGACAAGCCTGTAAAAACTCAATTTGGTTACCATATCATTATGGTTACAGACAGATCTGCAGCAGGTCAAGATCCGTTTGAAAAAGTAAAACCAAGTATTAAGGCTTATTTGGAAAACCAAAAACAAATCGAATTGATTGACAAATTGACAGAATCTTTGAAGAAAAGCGCAAAAATTGAATATATAAACACAAGTTATGATCCTGCAAATATTCAAAAAGGTGTTCAAGAATCAATCAAGAACAGTGGCGAAGCAGCTAAAAAAGCAAAAGAAGCAGCAGAAGCTAAGAAAAAATAAATTTTGATTTAGAAAAAATAAATACAAAATTACACAAGACGGAGATTTATCTCCGTCTTTGTACTATTCATGTAACTCTTTGTGGCTATATTTAGATGTCTAGATGCAAAGAGGCATAGTCGTTATCAAATGCTACTAAGATATTTCAGAGAGGGGTAAAATTAATTGTAAATATTATATTGCCTTATACAGACAGTGGAAACTTTTTGAGAAAAAATATTTCCCTTACGGTGTAGCACCCATCTTATTCCTCCCTCACAAGGGAGGAAACCTTTTACATTGTTCAAGTAACTAAAAAAATATCCTTCCATTTCGGAAGGATATTCTTATAAAATAAAGTAACTCATAAGCCGTGTTCTGTTTTTAAACAATCATCTGTCTGGTATTGGGATTACTCCCAATCTCTAGCGATATTCTTAGAGGTTGGCGGACACCTTTGTAGCCCTCAATTTAATCTTGCATTCGGCAGGGGGTTGCCTAGCCGATATCTCTCGATATCGCTGGTGAAGCTCTTAACTCACCGTTGCACCATCGCCTGTGGTATTTCTACCCATCGGCAGTTTTCATTTCTGTGGTCCTATCCACCAGCTCACGCTGTCCGGAGTTTCTCCGGCTGCCTGTCCTTGAATGCACGGACTTTCCTCACCTTGTTAACAAGGCGCGATTGTTCGGTTACTTTAAAATTTTTAATTTACACTGTCTTTTATTGATGTGTTTATTGTAGCATAATCAACTGCTTTTGCATCAGTTGAGTCTATTCTCATTTTTCCTGTTGCTAAAATTTCGATTACATATTGGTCAAAATCGTCTGCACTACAATTTTCATTGCTTTCTCTACAGTTTGGTGCTTCATCTCCATTTACGTCAACCAAGATTTCTCCAATGCCTGCAGCATTGGTTTGGTCGCCAAATTTCCCAGGTGTGTCCTGACCTTTAGTCCATGCACCAACAGTATCGCTCAAATCCCATTTAATACCGTCTGTTGTGTAATATATGTGGTTTGTTTCGTCTTCTGTTTTTACGTTCAAACGAGAAGCAAAAAGATCTGCAAATTTTGTATTGCCAGCATATGTTTCACCTTCATATCTAACACTGTTATCATAGTCAAATCCAAATGCGCAATAGACTTTTGTCGGGTCTTCGCCTTCTACAACTCCTCTATCGCAGATTTCTTTCATATCAGGGTAAAGTCTTTCATCGTTAATTAACGTACTAACGATTTGTTCTGCTGTATAGAAACTTTTCTTAATCATCATTTTATTTTTATTTGGTCTTGTTTTCATAATAGCTGGAGTTACAACTGCAACCAAAATCCCGATTACGCCCATTGCAACCATTAATTCAGTAAGAGTAAAACCTTTTAATTTTTTCATAAATATCCTTCCTGTATTCATATTCTTTTTTTATAATAACATATTTGGTTGTTTTTTTCAACAAAGAAAATTATCCTCAAAGCTAGTTATATCAGCTGATTAAGAGCTTTTATTTTATATGTAAACTTTTATTAATATAATAGCAAAATAATGCGTTTAGACGAGTTAATATAGTGTTCAATCTGATAGGATTACATGAGAGATTGAATAAACAACGAGGGTTAGACGTATGGTCGATAACAGGTCGGCAGGATTTTTCGGAATCGGCGGCTCTTTTAATTTTAAAAGCGGTGATATTTCAGGTACAGCAGCCAAAACTCAAGATGATAAAATGGGACAAGGCGGCGAATACTTTGCTCAGCAAAAAAAATCTGAAGAAGAAGAAAATTCTGATAGCCAAAAATATACTGATAGAAGTGCCGTATTGCGTGCTACATTAAATTCATTGGCAATGATGAATGTAGCTAATGTTATTAACTCTCGCAAAAAAGCTTTGGAAGAACAAAGAGAACGTGATAAGCAGCGTGCAAATAATGAAGAAGAAAAACAAGAGCAAGCTGAACAAAAGTTAGAAGAAGAATTTTATAACATTGCCCGTGAAATGAAAGAAGATAAATAGTTTTAAGAGCTTTAAATTGGTTTTATTTAGTATATTTTTTGCCGACAAGTTCGTCTGGTAGAAACTGCTGATATTCTTTCGGCGCATTATGTGAATAAATATAACCTACGCCAAAACCATAATTTTTAGCATCTTTGTAATGTGCATCCCTCAAGTGCATTGGAGGAGGGAAATCGTTACCTGCTTCAATGTCCGCTAAAGCCATATCAATTGCCATTACTGTTTCGTTTGATTTTTTAGCTCGTGCAACGTAAATTACTGCCTGTGCTAAAGGTATTCTGCCTTCTGGTAAACCCAACAATTCAACTGCTTTATAAGCATTTATTGCAACATTAAGCGCATTTGGATCGGCATTTCCGACATCTTCTGCTGCACAAGTTATCAATCTTCTTGCGATAAATCGAGGATCTTCACCTGCCGCAATCATTTTTGCAAGATAATAAATTGCAGCATCCGGATCACTCCCTCTCAAACTCTTTTGGAAAGCGGATGCGCAGTCATAATGCTCTTGTTGAGAATATCGTGTATTTCTTTTTTGGCAAATCTCTTCTATAATTTTTACGGTTAAATTTCTGCGGTTGTCTTTTAAGTCGCTTGCAAAATAAGCATTTTCAACTACGTTAAGGGCATATCTCGCATCGCCTCTTGCAAGATTTATTATAAAATCAATTGCACCGCTTTCGCAATCCATAGGCAAATAGTTTTTGGCTAAATAGGCAAACCCTTTTTTGATAATTTTGTTCATACTGTCGTCGTCGATAGAATTTAACCTTACAACCTGAACTCTTGACAAAAGAGCCGGAACAACTTGGAATGACGGGTTTTCTGTAGTAGAACCAATTAAAAATAAAGTTCCGTTTTCAAGATGAGGCAAAAGCGCATCTTGTTGTGTCTTAGAATATCTATGAATTTCATCAATAAACAAAATTGTTTTGGAACCGGTTCGGAGAGAGGCTTTAGCGTTTTCTACGGCATCTTTAATATCTTTTACACCAGAGGTTACGGCTGAAATTTCAATAAAATTTGCGTTTGTTTTGGTCGCAATCAGTCTTGCAAGAGTAGTTTTTCCGCAACCCGGAGTTCCCCAAAAAATCATTGAAAATAATCTGTTTGTCCTTAATAAATTAAGTATCGGGCTATTTTGAGAAATAACATTACTCTGTCCCAAAAATTCTTCTAAAGTTTTTGGTCTGAGTAGTTCTGCAAGTGGAATTTGTTTATTTTGATTTTCCAGTTCCGTAAATAAGTTGTTCATAGTATAATTATAACACAAGTAGTGAATAGGGAGTGGTAAGACGTGAAAAGTCTTTTAATTAAAGTAATTTGTGTTTTGATTGTGTTAGGTGCGATATTAATTTCAATTCCGACAAGACAAAAAAATGATGGTAATGAAGTTGTATTTTGGACTTTGCAAATGAATGATTTTGCTCCATATATGAATAAGGTTATAAAAGAGTTTGAAGTACAAAACCCTGAAATTAAGATAAAGTGGGTTGATGTTCCATTTTCAGAAGGAGAAAAGAGGACTCTAGCATCTGTTTTGAGTGATAATCCTCCTGATTTGATTAACTTGAACCCTGATTTCTCTGCACTTTTGGCGCAACGTGGTGCGTTATACGAAATCCAACCTGAATATACTAAACAGTTCAATAAATCTATTATAAATTCACTAAAATATAATGGTAAATTATATTCCCTTCCGTGGTATGCGACTTCTGCAGTAACGATTTACAACAAAGATTTGCTTTCAAAATCAGGTGCTAAAATCCCTGCAACTTATGAAGATTTGGCGCAAATTGCTCCTCAAATTAAGCAAAAAACCGGTGCTTATGTGCTTTTGCCAAACATTACCGAAAACGATACAATGTTGAGAATTTTGAATAAATATGGTGTGACTTCTTCTGATATAAATTCTGAAAACTCAATCTACGTTTTTGATTTCTTTAAAAATTTGTATGAAAAAGACTTAATTCCAAAAGAATCTATAACTCAAACGCATCGTGAGGCTTTAGAAAAATACATGGCTGAAAAAATAGTTTTCTTTCAAGCAGGTGCGAACTTTTTGACAATGATTAAAGAAAATGCTCCATCAACTTATAAAAACACGGATGTTGCTCCTCAAATAGTTGGAAAATTGGGACAAAATGATTTTTCTTTAATGAATTTTGTGATTCCGACACGTGCAAAACACAAAGATGAGGCATTAAAATTTGCTTTGTTTTTAACAAATTCTGAAAATCAATTAGAGATGGCAAAGTTAACCAATATTTTAGCAGTAAATCAAAAAACATTAGAAGATGATTTTTATACAAAATATGATAAAGCTGATTTGTCTGCTAAAGCTCGTGTTATCAGTGCCAAACAACTTAATAAAATAGAACCTGTATTTACGCCTGCTCGAAATCAAAAAGAAATAAATACAATCACAAATACTGCAGTCCAACAAATTCTTTTGAACAAAAATTCAACAAAAAATATTTTAGATGATTTGCAAAAGAGAATAAATGCGCTAGGTGAATAAATTAACTCTCCTTTGAGAAAGAAAGTAATTATTTGAACTAAATGAATTACAACCATGAGAGAGGGTTAAAATATTAGCACCAAAAGCCGTTCATTCCAAACATAGTTGGTCCGCCAAACATAAATGGAGTGTTACATCCACAACCTCTGCCGAAAAATCCGCTATTCCAAAATCCGTTGCCATAAGGTCCGCAACCGTATAATGTTGAATATGGGTTCATCATTCCAAAAATTCCAAACGGAGATGTCAATAAACTAGCCCCAATTAGTGCGGATGTCCCTTTTGCATTAGCTTCAGAACTTCCATAGCCGGCTGCTGAATTTATTGCATAGCCTAAATAACTGCCTGTATTTTCTTGAATATTTTTCGCTGCAGAATTTCGTACCATGCCATTTGCAACATTCATGCCAAAATTAGCAATTGCATTACTTGTGTTTACGCCATTGTTTTTATCTTGTGTGTACCCGACAACACTGCCTAAAATTGCGTTAATGTTACTGGTTGTGTATAAAATACTGTCTAAGCTCATAAATATTCTCTCAATTATATACTTTGTATATATATAAAGTTAAAATTTTTGAATAAATTGCCATGTTTTTAACATTTGTAAACAATTGTTACAACTATCGTAGAAAAGTTTAAAGATTTTTACTTGAATAGCCGATTAACATAATAAGGAAACAATAAAAAAGGGATTATTGGATATGGCAATGAGTGTTTATAATGCACAATACAAACTAGGAATTGATACTACAACTTTGAAGCAAGTTTCAAATGAAATCTTGAAACGTGCTGCTGAAAAAAACAGTCAGTATAACACAAGTTCATCTTCAGTAAACAACAATATCTTCAAAAATACTCAAAATTTAGGTATTGATTTGTATAATGGAAAAGTTGATACTGTCGTTGCTCGTCAAGTTGCTATGAACAATTCTGGCATGCAAATCCAACTTAATCAAGAAGTTTTGAAATCAATTCAATATTTGAATACACAAGCAGCTCAAAATCTTCAAAAGAATGTTGAAGGCAAAATTACTGTAGCATTGAATGAAGGTGTTGGTAATACTCAAAAAAATGGTGAAACTCCAAAATTCAATAGCATAATCAGCTTGGCTGCGGGTAAAGACAAAAACGGTTCAGCTCCTTCATATAAAGGCGAGTTTTTGTTTATCAAAAAAGATAAAGAAAAAGAAGAAGCAGTTGCTTAAAACCTTGTTATAAAAGCCCTTTTGCCACACGGTATAAAGTGTATTGCTTTTCCTTGTTCAGTTTTCTAAAAGTTTCGACTATCTCTTTTTCAAAATCACTATCTTCGCTTTCTGAAAATTGGAATAATTTGTACAGGTCAACCTCAAGGACTTTTGCAATTTTTTCAAGTGTTCCTATTGTCGGGAAATTACGCCCAACTTCAAGTTTGCTGATATATCCGACATCAAGCTCAAGAATTTCTGCCAATTTTTCTTGGGTTAATTTTTTATTCTTACGATATTCTTTAATTTTTAAACCTAATAATTCTCTCGTATTCATCTTACTAAACCAATTCTATAAATTTTTTTGTGGAATTTGAAAGCACAAGTTGTGCCTTAAAATCAAATAAAGTCATTTCTATTGACAAAAATATCAAAATATGTGATACTTCTATATAAGAAAGCAATAGAATTGACATTTTGGAGGTTAAATGAAACAAGGTTTTACATTAGCGGAAGTTTTAATTACACTCGGTATAATTGGTGTTGTGGCGGCATTGACACTCCCTTCAATTGTTGCACACCAGAGAAAAGTCGAGTATTCATCAAGGTTAAAAAAGTTTTATTCTATGATGGAACAGGCAATTAGAATGTCTGAGGAAGATAATGGTGAAATCTTAAGTTGGACAAGAAGTGGCGAAACTCAAATGGATGATGAAGGAAAAACGGATTTTGATGCTAACGGGAAAGTTTCAAAAGATTTCTTTTCTACATATTTTTTGCCATATTTTAAATATACCAAATTTGAAGATGGGAAAAATGTGATATTAGAAGATGGTGCAAAATCTGGTAAGAATCCGAAAGTTTATCTTCCAGATGGTTCTACAATATCTTTGTGGAATGGCAGTTGTATGGATATTACCTATGATGTAAATGGTGATAGCATGCCAAATGAAAAGGGGAGAGATAGATATGTATTTCTTTTCTGTTTTAATAGTATTAATAGAACTAATTTGTGTGGAAACGCAGATAAAGCATTTTGTTCATATGGGCAGAATATAACATCAAGGGATAGAGCATTTGATTTATGCAAAAACGAAGTTAATCATAATTATTGTAGTAGATTGTTGCAATTTGACGAATGGGAATTTAAAAAAGATTATCCGCATAGATTGTAAAAATGTTTGAAAAAGCATAAAAAAACACCCACAGACAGTATGAAATCTGTAGGTTCTTATAAAAAAGAGTTTTTATATGAAAAGACTTATTCTTGCTCTTGCTTTTCTTCAACCGGAATTGTTAATTTTTGACCGATTGCCAATTTATTTGGATTAGTCATGTTGTTTGTTTTCATAACAAGAGCTTCTTTATCCTTGCTATATGAACCGTAAAATCTTACCAAAATGCTTTCCATAGTGTCGCCACTTTGTACTGTGTAAATTTCGTTTGTTGCAGTTGGTTCAGATTTTTCTGTTGTAGAAGGAATAAAGTTTAAACTTAATTTTTCTTTTTTTACTTTTGCAGGAGCCGGAGTTGACATGTGATCTTTCAGCATGTCTATTCCGTTAGCTGAAAAGCTGATTAGAACGACTAAAACAAGCATTACAACCGCACCGACAATAAAACCGGCAGCTAAATAAATGCTAGGTGTTTTATCTTGTTTTTGTGAAACTTTAAAATTTTGCCAAAGCATGTCAAGTTCTCGTTCTCTGTTTGGTCTAACATAAACGTTAGGAGAGTTGTCCAATCCGTCGTGTTTATATTTAGACAATGCTTCAAGCACAGCCATTTTTTCCTTAGATAAATTTGATCTTCTGATAGTTGAACTTTTCATGTTTTAATTCCCTAATCTAAATTGTTCTGCATGCAATATATCATAAGGATATTTTTTATTCAAGTGTTTAAAAGTTTGTTACAAAAAATGTAGTGAAACTGCATCTAAAATCGAATTTGTTATAAATTTTAACATGCTCCTTGATTTTTATAATTTTTAATATATTATTAGAGTACACGAACTAGCTAGAAAAGGAAAATTAATTATGTCAAAAAAATGTGATGTATGCGGAAAAGCTCCGATTAAAGCAGCAAAATTAACATTCTCTCATAAACAGATTGTTCACACACAAGAACCTAACTTGCAATCAGTTAAAGTTTGCGTAAACGGAACAACTAAGAGAATTAAAGTTTGTACTTCTTGCTTAAGAGCAGGTAAAGTTCAAAAAGCTGTTTAGTATTTTAAAATACAACGGATAATTTAATTAGTAAAAAAGAACCTTCATAAAGGTTCTTTTTTATTGTTATAATTTGTTTGCATTAATTACATAACTGATTTTTTGAATAATTTTTGGTTAAATACAAATTGGAAATTCAAACTATCTTCATTTTCATCAACTTTAGGGAATTTGTTGTAAGGAACAGTTTGTTCTATGGCACTAATGATAGCTCTGTCAGCTTCTTCATTGCCAGTAGATTTTGCGAATTTGTAATTTTGTAAACTCCCGTCATTTCCGATTTGGACAATCAAAATTGCTTGAGTGTTTTTACCTGATTTTGGTGGAACCCAGTTTGCATTAATTAATTTGGCAGCTTCTGAAACATATTCTTTCAGAGTTGTTGCAGAAGTTGGTTTTTGTGGAACTTTTTTGATTTCATAAGAAATGTTTTTAATATTGCTATCGTCGTTATTTGCTACTTTTGCTTTTTGATTTTGAACAGCAAGTTGTTCTGTAACAGTGTTTACAACGTAATTATGTGCAAAATTAAGGAAAGAATCTCCATTTACAGGCTTCATAAATACGTGTGCATTTGTAAATACGGCTTTTGGTCTATATGTATTTATGTTATAATCCCCGTTATTGATAATTCCTATGTAGTTATTTTTTATGGTTGATTTTACATAAGCAACTTGCTCAGGGTTGAAACCTGATTGATATTTAATTGCATAATAAATGCTCTTATCGCTAGTCATATTGTTGATTGTATCAGTATCAATATATAAGCTAAAGTTTGGAATATCTGTGTCAATCGGTTGCCAATTAACCGCATTTGCGCAAGTTGTTGTTGCCAAAATTGCTATTAGTAATAAAAAAGTTTTTTTCATTTTACCCACCTTTTAATTTCCTTGATTAACCTAATTAAATAAAAAACATGCTAATAAAGCAATATACAATTTTCATGTAAAAAATCAAACGATAAGTATTAAAATAATTTCAAAAATTATATTAAGTGATGTTACAAGATAGCGAAATCTATTTGTCTTTTTCTTATATATAAAATAGAATATAATTGGAGAAATTTTGAGGGATAAAAATAAATGATATTAGAACAAGAGTTGAAGGGAAAAACTTTATCTCCACAAGAAGTGAGAAGTATTTTAAAAACAGATAATAGAGAAATTGTAGAATTGTGCAAGCGTGCATCAATTTTGCCGAAAAAAAATAGCAAAGGACAAACTTACTTTTCTTATGAAGAAGTAAAAAATCTAAGACGTGTTCAGGCTATGAAAAATGCTCAAATGCCGCCTGCTAAAGTTCCACAAAAACAACCTTCTGCAATTATGAGTATTTTGTCTTCTTTGAAAGATATGGAGAATAAACTTTCAAGCAGAATTGCGAAAGTTATTGATGAAAAACTTGAAGGAATGGATGAAGTTGTTGTTGAACTTATTCGTTGCAAAACGGATAACGAAACTTTAAGACAAAAAATTATTGATTTGAATAAAGAAATTTATCAATTGAAAAATGATTTAAATTCTTACAAACCTGTTGGTTTAGGTTTTTATAAGAAAAAAGAAAAACACGCTTGGGAATAATTCCCACTGAAAAGCATAAAAATAAAGGGAATTCGAATTATGGCTGTAAAAGAGAAAGAAATTGGAACACCATCAAATACTGATGAAAGAGCAAAAGCCTTAAAACTCGCAATTGAAAAGATTGAAAAAGATTTTGGTAAAGGTTCTATCATGAAATTGGGTGATAAAGCGACTGTTAACGTGGATGCAATTCCGACAGGTGCGTTGTCACTTGATGTAGCTTTGGGAATTGGTGGAATCCCTCGTGGTCGTATTATTGAAATTTATGGACCTGAAAGTTCCGGTAAAACAACTCTTGCACAACATATTGTTGCAGAATGCCAAAAACGTGGCGGAATTGCTGCTTTTGTTGACGCAGAACATGCGCTTGACCCTGAATATGCTAGAAATTTAGGGGTAAAGGTTGATGACTTATTAATTTCTCAACCTGATACAGGTGAACAGGCACTTGATATTACAGAAGAACTTGTTCGTTCTGGCGCAGTTGATGTTGTAGTTGTTGACTCTGTTGCAGCTCTTGTTCCAAAAGCTGAAATTGAAGGTTCTATGGAAGATCAACAAATGGGCTTGCAAGCTCGTTTGATGAGTAAAGCATTGAGAAAATTGACTGGTATTATTGGTAAAACAAATACTACAGTTATTTTTATTAACCAATTAAGAATGAAAATCGGCGTTATGTACGGCAATCCAGAAACTACTACAGGTGGTAACGCATTGAAATATTACGCATCTGTTCGTATGGAGATTAAACGTACAGAAGGTGTTAAAGGTGATGATGGAGATGTCGGTAACCACGTAAGAGTTAGAGTTTTGAAAAACAAAGTAGCTCCTCCATTTAGAACCGCTGAATTTGATATTATTTTTGGTAAAGGAATTTGCAAAGTTGGTAACATTCTTGACGTTGCGGTAAATCTTGATATCGTTAAAAAAGCAGGTTCTTGGTTCAGTTTCAGAGAAGAAAAACTTGGTCAAGGTAGGGATAAAGCAAGAGATTTCTTGACTGAAAATCCTGATATTTTGAAAGAGGTTGAAACTCTTGTAAGAGAAAAATTGGCTGCTCCAAATCAACCCGCTGAAGAAGTTGCTGAGTAGTCAGTCATTCTGAGGATAACAATGTTTCAAAATGTGATGTTTCACTAGACGCTCAGGATAACATGATAAATATTAAAATTTGTAAAGCAGTTAAAATATAGATAAATCAATAATCTTAAAGAAAGAACATAGTTTTTGTACTATCATGGTAGCAACTAAAAACATGTTCTTTCTTTATATAATTGCAAAGTGTAGAAATAGGAGGTTAAAATACCAAATGGAAGTAAAAGCAATTAGTACCCCAAATTTTGAAGGTCACAAAAATAACAAAATACAAAACAAGAAACATTCAGTAGGAAATGACTACCCGCAAATGTCAGCACCAGCATCTCAAAATACATCAAATGCAATGCGTAATATGATGTTAGGTCTTATGGCATTAGGTGCAGCAAGTCAAGGTTTGACAAGTTGTGATGCAGAAGCTACAGCTTCAGCTAGTGCTTCAGCAAGTGCAACAGCAGTTGCAATCGGTGGACATTGTCATCATAAAGATACAGTTACAATAATCAAACCTGATACAATTCATGAAACAGATACAGTAATCCATACAATAATCAAACCAATTAATGTAAAAGATTATCCTTACAACATCGGTGATTCATTGATTGCTCAAGGTAGAAATATTGGTGTTCCGGTAGACGGCCCAATTCCGGATGGTAGCAACAATGCAGTATATATGGGTTCAAAGGCTCATAACAGATACGATAACAAATTCTACGAATCAATGGTTGATAGTATCGGAACAAATAAAAAGACTTTAGCAGTAGTTACAAAAGTTGTTGACATGTACGAAGATGGTAACCCTAAAACATCTTATATGAAAGCATTGATTACAGATGTTCCTGGTAAAGGTATCAAGATTGCTAGATACACTGCAAATACTGACAAAAAACCTGAAGAATGGCAATGGAACTATGCCGGTTACGAAGTAAGAACAAATGGCAGAGATGGTAAACGCAATATTCGTTCAATCTTTGATAACAACAATAATTTGATTTACAGAGGCGATTATGAAAAAGGTGAAAATCCTGGTACATTCTTGTATGGGTCATTAATCTATGATGATGCAACTGGTGAACCATTATACAATGATAAAGGTGAACCGGAATTTGCTCAATACGATTTTGACCAAGCAACAATCTACTCTGATTACGCCAAAACATATACTCATCAGGGTTGGGATTACGGCGAATAAAAACTTTTTCTACACAACAAAAAACACCCTCTTGAATAAAGGGGGTGTTTCCATATATAATGAAATTATGAAAACATTAGCACAATTTATACAACATAGGAGAGATGATATAGGATTTTCTCCAAAAGGCTTGGCAAAAGAATGTAACTTGCCATTGAGTTTGATAGAAGACATTGAGGCTGGAAAAGAGTTGTTTTTGCCTGTGACGGTCAGACAAAATCTTGCAAAGGTTTTGAAATGCGATCCGCAAGAAATAAAAGCGTTGGAAAAAGATTTTTCGTCATATACGGTTTCACAAGAAATTATTGATAGTTTGAAAGAATTGATTTTGAACGGTGCTGGCGGTTTGAAATGCCCGAAATGTGGCGCACCGTTAATAACTCGAATTGCTAAATTGTATGATTTGGAAGATAATTTGATGCTTCATCCAAAAGCTCATTGTTCAAAATGCTCATTCCATATAACAGAGTAAGATTGAAAAAATAAGGGTAAATTCCTTAATACCTCCACGATACACACTGATTACGAGTGAATTGGTCGAAGGAGGTGATAAAATGAAGTTAGAGTTAATAAAAAAAGCTCTAGTTGCCCTAGAGCTTTTAATTAGATTAATTTTAATCTTCCTATAGTTATTATAATATACTTTTTATACTTTTCAAGTGCCTTATTTTTTCGTAAGATTTTTCGATATTTTGTCTTAATTCATCGTCTGTTTCTGCTTTTTTAGCGATTGTTTCGATTATGTTAATAGTTTGTGGAGTTGAGTTTCTATATATAAACATATTCAAACCTGCTCTTATTCCCATTTCACAAGCTTCAACATTTCCAAATTTTGCAACCCCTTTCATAATCATGTCATCAGAGATTGTAACTCCTTCAAATCCCAATTTTTCACGAAGATAAGAAATTGTCTTTTTGCTTAATGAAGTCGGGATTACATCTTTTTCAAAACAAGTACAATGCAAATGTGCTACCATAACCATTTCAATGTTTTTTGCGCAAGCTTTAAAAGGTTTTATGTGAGTTTTTTCCATTTCTTGTAACGTCAAATTAATTTCTGGTAGAGTTAAGTGACTGTCGGTGTTTGCGTCTCCATGTCCCGGAAAATGTTTTGCACAAGGAATAATTCCATTTTCTCTATATGTTTGTGAAACTATTTTTTCGGCTCTGATTACATCATCGGGAGTGTTTGAAAAAGCTCGTTCGCCAATAATTGGGTTATTTGGATTAGTGTTTACATCAATACAAGGCGCAAAATTCAAATTTATTCCATAACTTTTCAATTCATTTGCGATATTTTCAGTTTGTTTTTTTAGAAAATCTTCACCTTTTTCAAATGCGAATTTTGCTGACAAATATTTTTTACCATTATGAATATTTTCTGTTCTTTCAACTCTGCCACCTTCTTGATCAATAGATAAAAATGGTGTGATTTTAGAAATTGATTTAATATCATTAATTAACGTCTTGAATTGATTAGGGGTTTGAATATCTTTTGTAAAAAATATCATTCCGCCTAAACCGTTTGAAAGAGCTTTTTTATAGCCATCTCCATCAGTTCCGAGAATAAACATTTGGTATAATTTTGTTTTTAAATCAGTCATTTATAATACCTTTTCAGTCAATGAAGTAAGCTCATACAACTTCCCATTATCAATAACTCTTTCTATTCCGGCAAGAATTTCATCTAAATCGTTTTCTTCAACATTTTTTAAACAATCAGGAAGTTTTACATCTGTTGTGTTTTGGGTTTTTATAAAGCCTTCATTTGCTTTCAAAAATTCTTTATAGGCATCAAGTATTTTAATCCATTTTTCATCAATAATAAAATTTTGTCCAATATAATATTTGGCATCTTTTTTTAATTTTTCAATATAATTTTTTATAAAACGGACTTCTTCAAGAGTTTCTGTTTCAGAATATTTGCCACCATAGCAAAGGTTTCCGATAATAGTTTTTTCACCTAAACTCTTTATATATATCGCCCAAAGTATGCAACCCAAATAAAATCCGATATAGTTTTTTAACAAAGATTGGATTTTGGGATAAAACATTTTGAACTGTAGTTTTTTCTGATTAAAATTTTTAAAACTGTTCAAATTGTTATAAACATATTCAATATTAGGTTCAAATGCTGACATGTGTTGAATAAAACCAGGATCAAATTGAACTCCGTCTTTTGTATCTATTGTCATTGGTTTTTCCTCTTTTCTTTTATACAAATTGAGTGAAATGTTATATCATTTCAAATTTGATTTTCTTTTTGTGATTGTCTAAAACTTTTTGTTGAAATTTTTGGTCGTATTGCAACCTGTAACCGTTTGAAAAGGCTTTTACAACTGCATTTGCAAAAGTTTTTCTTGCACTCCAATATGAGGTGTGTGCAAACAAAACAGAGCGTTTTGACCAGACACTAGAATTATCGTAGACAAATCCTTTAGGATTTTCGATTTTTATATTAGCAAGTTTTTCCATTTCTGTAATAGTCAAGTTTTTTGAGCTTGGAAAACCTAGCGGATCTTCTCTGTAATTTACGGTAATAAAGAATAAACCGTTTTCAATAATATATTTTAGCATTAATCTGTTGTAATAAGTCAATTCATAGTCAGAATCCGCTAAATCAGAGTAGAACAAAACCAAAGGACTTGCAAAATTTACAACTCCGCTCAAAGTATCAGTTGGAGCGCAAGCTGTTTGAGTAGCTTCTTGTAATTTTAGATAATTTTGTTCTAGCGCATTATCCTCAACTTGTTTTAGAACAAGATGTCCACTATCTGAAACCATGCCGATTTGAGCCTTTGATAATGCTGAAATGCAGGTGTTTTCAATCGGATGAGTTTTTACAAAATTCTTAACATCATCACTTACATCGATAACATTGAACAAATCTTTTGGGTTAATGTATGGAAGTTTGTTAAACAAATATTCATAAGTTATAAATGTTCCGGCAGAATAGCCATAAAGTACCACTTTGTTCCCTTTTTCAGCTTCTTGCTTTACTGTTTCGTTCAAATCATCCAAAATAGGTAGCATATTATGAGTTTTTTGAACCCAAATTGCATCATGCAAATATGCTGTCAACATTGAGCGAACTTTGTACGCAATTGTTGGACTGAATGCTTTTGTTATGTCTAGTTGTTCTTGTACAAATTCTAAATCTTTTTTACTCTTGTCGCCCCAAAAAAATATAACCGGATTGTCGTTAATTTTGTATTGTGGCTTGTCTGAAAAAACTTTTTTGATTTCTTTGTTTTTTTCAAACTTTTTTTTCATAACAGGATGAAGTTTCCCGACTCCGTTAATATACCAATTTCTCATTTTTGCATCATTGTTGTTTGAGCCGTTTATGTAAACAAAACTTACATTTGTTTGAGCAAAGCAAACATTTTGCAAAATTATTAATCCTAAAATAATACCCAAAATCTTTTTCATAACGATATTGTAGCATAAAAATACACGGCTAAGTTTTTGATAACTTAACCGTGTATTAAATATTAAAAAATTTATTTTTTATTCAGCTTCAGTGATTTTATAAATTCCGGCAGCAGCAGCTCCGGCAAGAAAGTTTGCCAAAACAGTCCACAATGTAAGTTTAATTTGTGCTAATCCCATTAGAATTAACCCTAATGCAACGGCTGGATTGAATACTCCATAGCATGTTCCGATTGTTGCAAGTAGAGCGACTAAAAACACTGAACCGATTGCCAAACCGTAATACGAATTTCCGGCATTCTTTTTAGAAGTTGCAGTTTGCAATACTGTGTAACACAATAAAAAAGTAAATAGAAATTCACATATCATCATTGGTAAAATGCTATATTGAGTTTCGTTTGAATATGGTGGAATTGCAACTATATAAGTTACTAAAAATGCAGCTAATCCACCTCCTAAAAATTGAGCAAGCATATATGGAACGAAATCTTTCCATTTTAATGCTCCCCTGATAGCTGCGGCAAAAGACACTGCAGGGTTGTAATGACCGCCAGAAACATGTCCTCCCATATACACTAATACCATCAAAACAAAACCGATTGCCAAAGGCGGAAAAGCTCCTCTGCCGTTTGGGAAACAAGAACATCCGATAGTAAATATTAGAAAAAATGCTCCAATAAATTCAACTAAACATTTTTTGAGTAGTTCTCTCATATAAAGTCCTCCTTTTTCGGAAATTTTAGCATATAACTTGTTTTTATGCAATTCCCTAACAAGAACAGAATCTTTTTATTTTTTAATTTCGTGCTAGTATAATTATATGTTTTATTTTGAAAAGATTAACGGAAAAAAGATTTTAAAAAGCTCTGTGTTAGATGGTTTGAACCATTTTTTTACAACAAGAGAAAGTGTTATAAAAACGAAAGAACCTGATTTTGAAAAGGTTGTGGAAGAAAATAAAAAAGATATTTGTGAGTTTTTAAGAATTTCAAAAGAAAATTTAATTCACCCATCTCAAACTCATACATCCCATATTGAGGTTGCAAAAATTGGAAAAAATTTGTATCCTGGTACTGATGGATTGATTTTGACGAATAATGATCAGGCGATTTATTTGAATTTTGCTGATTGCACGCCTGTGATAATCTTTGATGCTATTAAAAATATCGGTGCGGTTTCACATGCTGGTTGGCGTGGAACTGCCGGAAATATTGCATCTAAAACAGTTGAAAAAATGAAAGAAGAATTTGGCTCAAATCCTCAAGATTTGAAATGTGCAATCGGACCTGCGATATCTTTTTGTTGTTACAATGTTGGGGAAGAAGTTTTAGAAAAAGTTAAAATGACTGTTAAAAATTTTGATAGACTGTCAGAAATTAGGGAAGGTAATATTTATATTGATTTGAAAGGGATAAACAAGCAACAGTTGATTGAAGTTGGTGTAAAACCTGAAAATATTGACGTGTGTCCTTATTGTACTGTTTGTAATAATGATTTATTCTTTTCATATAGAAATGAAAATGCAACTACCAATCGCCATAGCGCAGTGATTAAGTTGTAATTATATCTTTATAAAATTTTCCAATAATTCGTGTCCATATTCTGATAAGATTGCTTCAGGGTGAAATTGTACGCCATATATTGGAAGATTTTTATGTTCAATTGCCATAATGACATTGTTACTCGTTTTAGCAGTAATTTTCAGAGGTATGTCTTTAGTTATTGACTTTGATGAAACTTCTAGTGAGTGATATCTTGTTACTTTGAACTCTTGTGGCAAATTGGAAAATAATTTTGAGCTTTTATCAACCTTGATTTCAAAGACTTTTCCATGTGTTGGGTTACTTGATTTAACAATTTTGGCATTGAAAAATTGAGCTATACATTGATGCCCCAAGCAAATTCCCAAAATCTTTTTTGTTCTGTAAAACTCTTTTATAACATTCATAGAAATCCCCGCAGTGTCAGGATTACCTGCTCCAGGAGAAATTATAATACTTTTAAAATTTATTTTTTTTAATTCCTCAATCGAAATTTTGTCGTTTTCAAAAACTTTAGGTTTACCCCCTAATTCTTGCAAATATTGTACGATATTGTAGGTAAAAGAATCATAATTATCAATCAAAATCATAATTCCACCTCAACCATTCCTCTGACAGAGTTTACGCAATATATTTTTTCTGCCTGTAGCAGGTCTTTTTTATACAAAATTTGCTCAAAACATTTTCCCTCATTGAGAAGTTTTTGTCTGTAAATTCCATTCAATAATCCGCAATTGATAGGCGGAGTAAATAATTTATCTCCAATTTGCAATACTATATTACTTCTTGAGCCTTCTGTTAATTCTCCTTTTTCATTAAAAAATATTTCATCAAAAATTTCTCCGTTTTTTATTCTTTGAAAACTGTCGTAAAAATATGGGCGGTAAGTTGTTTTGTAATATAAAAATTCATTTTTACTATCTTGAACTATCGGAGAAATTGCAATTTTCTTAGATTGGTTTTTAGAAACCATATTCTTGTATTCAAAATCGAATTTACCATCTTTATTCAACAAAACTCTTAACATACAATTTGCTTTTTGAATAGGAATTGTTGGTTTTTCAAATTTGAAACAGAAATGTTTTGCGGTTTTTTGCATTCTTTCAAAATGTTCATTTTGGTACAAAATTTCCCCATTTTCAATTTTCATCGTTTCAATTATTTGAAATTCGTCGTTCAAAAACTTGGATTTAGTCAAAGTTTCTTCCCACTCATCTTGTATTTCAGAATCCCAAACGATTGCTCCGCCAACTCTATACTTGAAAACTTTTTGTTTATTTGTTTTTTGTAAAATTCTGATTGGAACACTAAAAACAGTTTCATTTGGAGAAATCATTCCGATAGCTCCGCAATAAATGTTGCGATCGCATTTTTCGACTTCTGAAATAATTCTCATTGTGCTGATTTTTGGTGCGCCGGTGATTGAACCACAAGGAAAAATTGCATTGAATATATCAAAAAGCGTTGTTCCTTTTTTCAAATCTGCTTCAATTTGTGATGTCATTTGGTGTAGGGTTTTGTGAGTTTCTATTTCAAAAAGTTTTGAAACTTTTACTGTGCCTGTTTGGGCAATTTTCCCTAAATCGTTTCGCAACAAATCTACAATCATAACATTTTCGGCCCGATTTTTTTCATCATTTCTCAGAAATTCAATGAATTTTTTGTCTTCTTCTATTGTGTGTCCTCTTTTGATAGTGCCTTTCATCGGTTTTGTCAAAATATGATTGTTGTTTAATGTAAAAAATAGTTCAGGAGAAAAAGACAAAACAGTATCATATTCGTTTTTTAGGTAAAAATTGTAAGGTGTTTTTTGTTTTTCTAGTAAAAAATCAAAAAGTTCTATTTCATCTCCCATATAGTCCACGTCAAAATCATAAGTATAATTGACTTCATAAGTATTTCCATTTGCTATTTCTGCTTTAATTTTGTTAATTGCATCAGCGTATTCACAAAAATTTACACATGAAGTTGGGTTTAATAGCAATTTTTTTGTTTTTTTAGTTTTATATATATTGTAGGAGTTAAATACTTCAAAATACAAAAGCGGAAAATCTGAACTTTGTTTAGAAAAAGCGTTGTAGCGCAAGTATCCGACAAGATAGAAGTTTTTTTTAAGTTCTTCAATTTCGGCAAAAGCAGCCTTTAGTTCATCAAAATTAAAAGCAACAATCTTTTTCAAAGGATTAATAAAAAGTTTTTCGCCAAAAACTATCATAATGTAACTATAGCAAAATTAGTGGTATGTGTAAATGAAAAAATTTTCTATTTTATTTTTAATAATGAGTATGTTTGTATTCTGTTCGCCGGCAATTGCTCAAGCAACTTTGAAGTATTCAAGCCCATCAAGAAACAATGGTGGCTCAAGCAATGTTATTCGTTATTACTCAAAACCTGCTAATAACAATAGAAACAACTCAATTAACAGAAATAATGAAAATAAAATTTCTATAAATGAAAACTATAGACGAGGTGGTTCGTCAACTAATATTTTGAATTATTATCCGTGTCCTGTGATGAATTATAGTTCCAGCACTGTAAGGCGAGATGATGATTATACAAATCGTCCGAAAAGAAACGTAAGAAGAAGTGGTTCTTCTAGGAATATTGTGAGCTACTATCCTCGTGCAGTAATGAATATAAGTTCAAGTACAGTCAGACGTGACGGTGGATCTAGCTCATCCAGAAAACGCAATACCAGACGTGGTGGCTCGTCAATGAACAATTATAGTTATTACAACGGTCCAATTTTTGCCCCAAATATGTAATCAAATTTAAGGTAGTAATTCTTTTTAAGGATGTGTGTATTATGAAAAAAATCTCAGTTTTAATAAGTATTATATGTATGTTTGGGGTGTTAAGTCCTGCATCTGCTGATACAATGAATTATAAAATCAGATATGACGGAGATTCTATGGTAATTGTTCCATATTACTCAATGCCTGCAGCACCGGAAATTCAAAGAACTATTCCGACAATTGAAACTGCTCCGGTAAAAATTCCTTATTATTCAAATAAAAAGTTGCCGAAAGGCAAAAATAGAACAAGAACTGTTTAGCTTTTTGATATATTAATATCCCATGAACATATTTTGCATTCCGCCTTGCATTAGCATCATACTATTTGAACTGTCATAGTTTTTAGGGAATTGGTCGTAAGTCATAGGGCTTCTGCCATCATTATATGTAGATGAAGCTCCCATTTCTCTAACTGATTTTGGTCGCATTATGCTATTTGTTTCACTTTGTTCTTCCAAAATATTTGTTGCAGAAACCGATTTTTTCAATTGAGGGTATTTGGTTCTAATTCCATTGTTGTTAAATCCTGAAAATGAATTTTTCGGAGTTAAGTTGATTTCTTCCGCAAATACAGGTGTGACAAATGATAATAGCAATAAAACCAAAATAAATTTTTTCATAATTTCCCTCCGTGATTTTATTATAACAAAAAAATTAAAATTGATTATATCATTTTTCTTGAGCAACGTCGCAATTTTTGCTATAATAAAACAAAAAGGTTTTAAAATATGGATTTGAATGTAGAAATTAAAGATACAAAAATTATTGTTTCGTGGCAAAAAATTAATGCGGATTATTATAGAGTTTTTTGTAAAAAGGATGATATATTTTATGAATGCGCCAAGATTTATGATAACAATTCAATCAGATTTTCGCTTGTCCCATTCGGAGAAAATGAGTGTTTTGTTCAAGCAGTAAAAGATGGAATTGTGATTGATGAATCAAGAAAACACAAATTCAAATTTGATGATATTGATGTTATATATAAACGAGAAAAAGGTAATAATATAAAGTTTTTCTATAGTAGACATCCAAAAGCTCAAGGGTATAGAGTTTACAAAAACGAGCCTGAAATTGGTTTTAATGGATTTAAAAATTCTGATACAACTTTTATTATTGCAGAAAATTCTTATGACGATGAGTTCAAAATAAAACCTTTTAAAAAAGATAAAAATGGAAAAAGAGAATTTTTATGTTCTTCTCGTGTTATAGAAACAAATCGTAACAAATTTATCGGTGCAACTATTTATAAATCTTATAATTACAATTTGTTTTTGTCGTGGAATTTTGATGGCGATGCTGATGGATTTTTGGTTTATACACAAAATAGTAACAAACCTATTTTTGAAACAAATGACGGTTTGAGGCACTATTTGCAGCTTTTTGATTACAAAAGCAGTTTGAAGTTTATTGTAAAAGCGTTTGTAAATACAGTTGATGGTAGAGTTATAATAGGCGAAACAGAACCAATTACCTTGAGTTTAAGAAAATACGAAAAACCGGATGTTTCGTTGATAATTCCGGCTTATAATGCGGAGGATTATATTGCAAGAAGTATTGATAGTGCGCTTGCGTCTGATTTTTCTAACCTTGAATTAGTGATTGTGAATGATGGAAGTTCTGATAATACACAAAAAATTATTGAATGGTATGCAAAAAATTATCCGAATATTGTTGCACTCCAAAAAGAAAATGGTGGCGTTGCTGATACGAGAAATGTCGGAATTAAAGCAGCTAAAGGTAAATATATCGCATTTATGGATAATGACGATCTTATTCGTTCTGACATGATTAGTAGTTTGTACAAATCAATTGAAAAAAATAACTGTGACGTTGCAATTGCTCCGCTTTACAGAATTACAGATAATGGCTACACCATTCACTGCAAACTCCCTTTTATGGAAGATATTCCACATGACATAGACAAATATTTAGATATTATGTACACTCCGGGATATTACAATTGTGCGATTTGGAATAAATTGTACAATGCAGAAATGGTAAAAAATCATCTGTTGGGAATTTTGAAATATGAAGATGTTTCGTGGACACCATGTATTTTATCTTATGCAAAAACATTTTGTTTCCTGAAAAAGCCGTTCTATGAATGGGATAGAAAAACACGACCTGAAACATTTGGAGATGTTTTGGCAAAACAATCTGAAGATGATTTGTTTGAACACCGAAAACAAGCAATGTTGTTTTTTATAAAAAATGGAAATCCTGCTAAAAAAGAAATTTTAAAAACAATTGCAAAACGCAGACTTGCACGGTATGCAAAAAATTCATCTAATCCTGCATATCAAGATTTGATTGAAAAAATTGATAAAGGTGATTACTAATTTTTAAAAAATTTCTTTTTTAATTTGATTAATCCCAATTTGATTTTTAAAATCCAATATGTATCGTTTTGAGAAAACTCAATTTCACGATTGTACAACTGCGGATAATTTTTTGATACAAATTCGCATAATTTTTGCAAATCTTGAAAATAAATTTTTCTATAATCATCTGCACATTTTCCCAACCATGAAACGCTTTTTATAAAATATTTATTCAATACTTTGTTGTTGAAACCGATTGGGTAATCAGTATTTTGCAAAAAATCTTTTATTGCATAGAAATTATAGATAACGGAATTATCTTTTTTCTTTTTAGAAGATGTTAACGAACCCTTTCTTCTTTTTCTGTAACCATATAAATTCTTATCCAAAATGAAGATTTTATCAGCAAGTAGAATTGCTTTTATGTGAAAAATCTGATCTTCACCTGTTTTTGTAGTTTGAAAATAAATAGAATTTTTAACCAAAAATTCTCTATCATAGATTTTGCACATTGCAATTACAGGTAGTTTAAAAATATATTTTTCTTTTTGAATTAAAATTTTGTTTTTTATTTCATTAGGAACATTTTCTATTCCATAAGAACAGTTAACTTTTTTATCCTCTAAAATTCCTTCAGCTCCGAAAACAACTACATCTACTTTATTTTGAGATATTGTATCATAAGCCATTTTTAGCGCATCAGGGAGCAAAACATCATCACTGTCTACAAAAATGATATATTTCCCAATGGCTTGGTTAAGAGCATTGTTTTTGGCTGTTCCGGCACCTTGATTTTTTTGCTCAATTAGTTTTATCCTATTATCAAATTTTGAGAATATTTTAATTATTTCGTTTGTGCGGTCAGTTGCACCATCATCGACAATTAAGATTTCAAAGTCTTTGAAGGATTGCTTAATTATGGAAAAAAGACATTTTGCAATATAATTTTCGACATTGTAAGCAGGAATTATAATCGAAATTTTTGGAGTAGATATATTTTCTTCAAACTTTAGAGAAGAAAGTTCTTCTTCCAATTTTTCTATATATTTGTCACAATTATTCATAAATCTCTCTTACTGCCATAATTTCTACAAATAGCATTTTGGTTCTTGCCCTTGAACTCCTGCATAAAGTTCAACAAACTGTTTTGCAGGGCTTGATTCGATTTTGGTTAATAGAACTTCTTCGATTTGGAAGAAACCAACTTCACCTGACATTTCAATATCAATTCTTATAGGTTTTTTTTCACCGTGATGAATTCCAATTCTTTCGATTGCATTAGCAGAATATTTATGGATATCACCAACTTTAGGTGTTTTATTCAGAGCCATTGGTATTCTAGCTCTGCCTTTTGTCATATCGCATCCGTCAGCGATTAAAATAATTCCGGCCTCAATTGAATGAATTTTTTTAGATGCCATGTGACCAACAATTGCCTCTATTGCAAGAGATTTGATAACAACACGCTTGTGCAAATTATCAGGAAACAGGTGCATCAAAGTTCGTTCAATTATGCTTTTAGCAAGAATTACAGACATATCCTCATGCCCTTGTCGACCAATCATCATTCCTAAGTCGTGCATAAGACCGGCAAGAATAATTGCACACATACTGTCTTCGAATGTGCCAATTTCTTCTTTTTCAAGAGAAGTTTGTATTCCGCAGTCCCGAAGAAGGTTTAACATTTTTATAGAGTTTGCACAAACCTGACGCATGTGTACAGGACCGTGATCGTTGTAGCCCAAACGCTTGATAGATACGTTGTTTGCGTAATCTTGCATTTCTTGCAATTCATCGTCTGCAAATAAATAATTAACGAGTTCGGTACAAATTTTGCTATGTTCTAATCTTTTTAATATTTTTGATTCTAAAGATACTTCTTTAATTGATTTCATAATGTAATCCTGCTTTTTTTGATTGTTTTAAAAATGGAGCGAACAGTCCAGTGAGCAACAGGCTCGCTTCAAAAACATTATAAGTGAAATTTTGTTATTTGTAAATTCCCTGCTAAATTAAAAATCAGGAAAATTCTATGATTGTTGTAAGTTTTTTAATTTTAAAATACTAGTTATAAGAGACTTTTAAGCTATATTCCCTGTTGTTTTAATATCAGGGAATTTTTAAAATTAAATAGGTTAAAATTTTGATATATAATAAAAATATGACTTACAAACGTTTAAAATCTTCAAATCTTGAAATATTAAATTCTATATATGTTAAAGTATTTAAAAAATTTCTATTTCATTCTTCTTATATATTTCTTTGCGGAAGTAGTGTAAAACAAAAAGATTCATTTCGAAGGTTGATAAATTTGAATCTTCCAAAACATTATAATGATATTAAAATAATATATCCTGAAAATATTTTTAAAAATTATCTGCGTAATAATAAAAACAAAGATATGCTTGAATTAGAAACAGTGTTAGCAAGTAATGCAGATGCAATATGTATAATACATGAGTCATCAGGAAGTTTTGCTGAATTAGGAGCATTTACTTATGATAATAAATCAAAATATTTCGACAGAATCATCGTTTTAACAGAGAAACAATTTAGTAGAAAACAAACTTTTTTGAATCAAGGACCTATAAAAAGAGTTAAAAACAAGTATAGAAAACATCAGTTGGTATATACAGAAGAAGATAAAAAAGATCTAAGTGATAATTTCCTAAATAATTTACATTCATTAATTTGTGATGTAAAAAAGAGTAATAGACCTTCAAAACAATATTGTATCAGAATTACGAACCTTGTAGGTTTAGCATATTTTATTTTAATATATTTATATATCAAAAATAATGAAGACATAAACAAATTAAAAATAGATTTAAATTCATTTTATAAAAACAATAAAGAAATTAGTAAGTATTATAACAATAAAAATGTAAATGATAAAATATACCATGCTGCAATTCATTTTCTAAGTGAACAAGAAAAATTGGTAAAATTGGAAAATAATAATATAGAAATTAATAAAAAAGGCATAAGAGAAATTGAACGCCTAATTAATGTCACTAAAGAAAAAGTTAAAAATATTCAAGATAACATTGAAAATATAAAACTTGCCTATTTAGAACAAAAATTATATAATTAATATAAGAGCTATATTCCTTAGCTTTTGTACATATAAAATAGCGGAGAATGATATGCTGACTCCAAGTTTCAAATGTTAACATCTAAGTAGAATCAAAGAAAATTTTCAATCTTAACAGATCTAAAAATTATCTTTGCTTCCACGAAGGAACAAAAAGAGTGTGTGTTCTTTTTCTCTTTCCAAAAACACAGAGTAGGCACGCTCTTGACGGTGCTTCGCACGTAAGGAGTATAGCTTTTTATTATTATGAAAAATATAAAAGATTTTGCAAAAGAATTATCATTAGATGTTAAAACAATTGAGAAATTAACAAGAGATAATTTTAATTACTATCATTTTACTATTCCAAAAAGAAATGGGGAGAAAAGATTAATTACAGCCCCAAAGGGTAAATTAAAAGTTATTCAAAAATGGATTCTTGTTAATTATTTAGAAAGGTATGCTATAGCAGAATGTGCTACGGCATTTATTAAGGGTGAACATGGTATAAGAGTAAATGCAGAAGCTCATCTTAACAATAAATATATTTTAGAATTTGATTTAAAAGATTTTTTCCCAAATATTAAATTTTGGGCTGTTAGGGATTTATTTTTAAGGATGAATTTGACCAGAAAAATTTCTTTATTATTTGCTAAATTATGCACTTATAATAAAAGACTCCCACAAGGAGCAATAACATCACCCTATATTTCGAATTTAATATGTTATGACTTAGATCTTGAATTATTAGAACTTTGTAATAACTATGATATAACTTATACCAGATACGCTGATGATCTCACATTTTCTTCTAATAGTTTATATTTATTATTTAGTTTAATGAAAGAAATTAGTGATATAATACGTAGTCATGGCTTTAAAATTAATTATGAAAAAACAAAAATATTGTATCCTTCTGCAAAACAAACTATAACAGGAATTACCATAAATAATGGGACCATAAAAGCTGATAAAAAATTGAAAAGAATGATTAGAACAAAATTATATTACGGAGTTAAAAACAATAATATTACTGAATTAACCAAACTAATAGGTTATATTGCTTATGTAAATTCAATAGAGTCTGATTATAAATTAAGATTATATGACTATTTCTCATCATTATTGCAAAAGTTTAGCAAAGAAGATTCTTGGGGATTGCTAAAGATATTAAATAAATAATAAATTAAATACACTTACTTGTTCTTCTTCAATCAATTCTTTTTGACGGGTTTTTATTGCAAAATATACTTGTCCTAATGCAACATTTTTCTTTGAAGGATCTGCATTTTGTACTGCTATATAGCAAGCAAATCTTGATAATTTCAAACTATCAAGTTCACGAGCAGCTCCTGAGCCGATTTCTACCATGTCGAGCATATCCTCGATATGGTTTTCGATATCTTCATTTAGCGAAACTAAAGCTTCTTTTAGCCTAAAATTAGGATAGTTTATATAATCATACAAGTCACAAAGTGACTATTAAATCCCGATTATACTAAAAAATTTCATTTTGGACTAGGTAATCTCCCAACAGAGAATTTGGAATAATTTTTGCATTAACAAGCAGAGAATTTTAGTAAAATAAATTCTCTGCTTGTTTCTTGTTATTAAAAAGTCCGCTAACTGCGGGCTTTCAGTGTTTTTAAATGGTCTTAATGTTCTTTTGTGGACTAAAAAATGGTGCGAATAGTCCAGCGAGCAACAGGCTCTGTTCACTTTCCTTAATAATAACATTTTTACTGGGAATTTACAAGTTTTTTAGCAATTTATACATTATTTTCATTGTAATTTCTAGGCATATCAACTATTTATAGCATAATTCCCTACATCGATTAACAGGGAATTTGCAGGGAAAATAATATATTAACTTATGTATAAAAAATTTTGTTGAAAGATTGTCATTTATTAATTGATGAAGAAAAAGAATTTAGTTGTCAAAAGTAAAAGATTTTTTCAACTTAAATTTAACAATATTACTTGTAAAGATAGTCATAGTATTTATTGTTACTCCTATAAGTATAACGATTTTAATATAAAAATGCTCAAAAACTAATATGCTAAACATAGATTTAACGCTGTTCGTAATTTTTCTAATTCCAAATTGTTTAAAACTGGAAGCATTTGTTGTGTAATTTCATTGATAATTTGATTTTTCATATTTTTCTCCTTTTTCTTTTTATAAAAGGTAAAATCTTTTAATTATAACATTTCTAATAGTCGTATTAAGACACAATAAATTTATTATTTACAAAAGGGGCTAATATCTGTATTTATGATAGAATTAGAGTGTTAAATAGGTGTTTTATCTAACGAGGGTTAATATGGCAGAGAAGAATAGTGCAAATATCGGTTTTGAAGAGCAATTATGGAAAGCAGCTTGTGTATTATGGGGGCATATTCCTGCTGCAGAATATCGAAAAGTTATTGTAGGTTTAATCTTTCTAAGATATATATCAAGCGTTTTTGATAAAAAGTATCAACAACTTGTAGCAGAAGGCGACGGCTTTGAAAACGATAAAGATGAATATACTGCCGAAAACATCTTCTTTGTGCCGGAAGAAGCTCGTTGGTCAAAAATTTCAGAAAACGCACATACTCCTGAAATCGGAAAAATTATTGATGAAGCCATGATTGCGATTGAAAGAGAGAATAAGTCTTTAAAGGGTGTTTTGCCTAAAAACTATGGTTCACCAGATTTGGATAAAAGAGTTTTGGGTGAAGTTGTTGACTTATTTACAAATAATATCAAGATGGATGATACGGAAGAAAGTAAGGACTTGTTGGGTAGAACTTATGAATACTGTATTGCTCAATTTGCAGCCTATGAAGGTACAAAAGGCGGAGAATTTTACACGCCACAAAGTATTGTAAAAACTCTTGTTGAAATCCTTAAACCATTTGAAAATTGTAGAGTTTATGACCCTTGTTGCGGATCCGGTGGTATGTTTGTTCAATCTGTAAAATTTTTGCAGGCACATAGCGGAAATCGTGATAGAATTTCGGTTTATGGTCAAGAATCAAACGCTGACACTTGGAAAATGGCAAAAATGAATATGGCAATTCGTGGTATTGATGCAGATTTTGGACCTTCTCATGCTGATACGTTTTTCAATGATTTGCACCCGACATTGAAAGCAGATTTTATTATGGCAAATCCACCATTTAACCTTTCAAATTGGGGGCAAGATAAACTTCAAGATGATGTACGTTGGAAATATGGAGTTCCACCTGCGGGGAATGCCAACTTTGCGTGGATACAACACATGATTCATCATCTTGCACCGAATGGTAAGATTGGCTTGGTGCTTGCTAATGGTGCATTGTCCAGTCAAACAAGCGGTGAAGGTGAAATCCGTAAAAGAATTATTGAAGATGATTTGATTGAAGGTATTGTTGCACTGCCTACTCAATTATTTTATAGCGTAACAATTCCTGTAACATTGTGGTTTATTTCAAAAAATAAAAAGCAAAAAGGTAAAACCTTGTTTATTGATGCTCGTAAAATGGGCTATATGGTAGATAGAAAACACCGAGATTTTACCGATGAAGATATTAAAAAACTTTCTGATACTTTTACTAAATTCCAAGAAGGAACACTGGAAGATGTAAAAGGATTCTGTGCCGTAACATCAACTGAAGATATTGCAAAACAAGATTATATCCTAACTCCGGGGCGTTATGTCGGAATTGAAGAACAAGAAGATGACGGCGAACCTTTTGAAGATAAGATGAAAAGATTAACATCTGAACTTTCCGAAATGTTCACTAAATCAAACGAATTGCAAAATGAAATCAAGAAAAATCTTTCAGAAATTGGATTTGAAATCAAGTAGGAAAATATAGTTTATGAATAAAAATGAAATAATAATATATAAAGATAATAATGACAATATAGAATGTAAAGTTAGTTTTTCTAATGATACACTTTGGTTATCTTTAGATCAAATTTCTAAAGTATTCAAGAAAAACAAATCAACTATTTCAAGACATATAAGAAATATTTTTGAATCTGAAGAATTAGATAAAAATTCAGTTGTTGCAAATTTTGCAACAACTGCAAACGATGGTAAAACCTATAATGTAGATTATTACAATTTAGATATGATAATTTCTGTTGGGTATAGAGTTAATTCTAAAGTTGCAACTCAATTTAGAAAATGGGCTACAAATATTTTAAAAAAATATTTAACAGATGGTTACGCAGTCAATGAAGAAAAACTCAAACTTGAACAAGAAAAAGTTAAAACTCTACAAAACACAATCAGCTTGCTTTCAAGAAGCTTAACTAATCAAGTTGAGAATATGGAAGATGCAAGACAAGTTGCACAACTTCTTGATAACTTTGCACATGGTCTTAATTTACTAGATAATTTTGACCACAAAACTTTGGATTCCAAAGGTCAGACAGAAAGAGAAGCTGTAAGAGTAACAGAAGAAGAATTTTTGCAAGTTATTGATAAAATGAAATCAGAATTTGCGAGTGATGTATTTGCAAATCCAAAAGACGGTAGTTTTGCAAGTTCTGTTAATCAGATTTATCAAACATTTGATGGGCAAGAATTATATCCTACATTGGAAGAAAAAGCAGCAATGCTTTTATATTTGATAACTAAAAACCATTCATTCTCAGACGGCAATAAACGAATTGCGGCAAGTTGTTTCTTGTATTTTATGGATAAAAACGGAATTTTGTATAAAAACGGAACTCCGATTATAGATAACGCAACCTTGTTTTCTATGACATTACTAATCGCCGAAAGTAACCCAGCAGAAATGGAAACAATAAAAGATGTTGTGGTTAGTGTGTTGAATGGGGGTAGGTAGATGAACTTTGATATTGCAAATTTAGTTTTAAATATTGGGCAACAATCTCACAATTTTGAATGGGGAAGTTTTTTTACTGCATTATTCGGTGCATTTTTTGGTGCGGGTTCTGCGTACCTATTTAGTCAAAAACAAGAATTTGATAAAATTAGAAGAGCTAATTTCGATAAGTTAAAGTTTCTTGTATGTTTGTTGCTAGATGTTTGCGGAAGTCTTTTGTTGTATAAAACTGAAATTTTAGAAAAAAAATTAGAAGCATTAAAAAATAATAATTGGCCTAGAGCGACATTAAAATGTTTGAATAGCGAACCTAAATTAACAATTAATATTGAAGATTATTCTTTTTTAACTGATAGTGCACATATAATATATCAAATGATAATGGAAACAAAGAATAATTTATATAAATTTGATAAAGCTTTAAAAAGTCATGACAATTATGTAAATAAATTTATTGATAAAGATGTGGAAACCTCTTTAACTCAAACCGAACAGGCACATGTTGCAAGTTTGATAACCGCCTGTAAAGAAGCTTCTGATTTCTCTTTATTTTTTTCAGCAAATTTAATAAATTTATTATTAGAATACATGAACAAATTCCCTTATAAAAATTATAAAATGAGCATTTCTGAATTAAGTCCTAAATATAAAAAATATTTAGTATCATCAACCGATTATCCTAGTTTAAAAACATTTGAGGCTGAAATTGAAAAATTTAGACACTTACCGAAAACTCCAAGAAAAACTATATACAAAGATTTAAAATATATTTATTTTAATCTATTTAATTTTATACTATATTTAACGCCAAATTGTATTTATAAGTTAATAAAAAGAATAAAAATGGAGAAAATTAAGTGAATGACAAATTAATTATAGAATTATTAAAACAAAGTGTTGATTTGTTATATAAAAATGACTCTTATCTTATTGAGCATTCTGTACATGAGCAAGATATATCGCATAGGATTGCTTATTATTTTGAGAATTTGTTAAATAATTATTCATGGTATAAAAAATCATCTTTTAATGTAGATGTGGAATATAATAAAAATTTTGATGACTCAAAACGAGTGTATAGTAATTGTTGTAATTGTGATAATGCAAGATGCTATATTCATCAATCTTCTTACTACATCGATAATTATCAATCCCCATGTAAACCAGATATTATTTTACATGAAAGAGGAAGTAATGATAATAATATTTTAGTTATAGAAATCAAAAAATGTAACAATGAATGCAAAGAAGATTTCGCCAAGTTATCAGCATTTACATGCAATGCTTCTGATTATAAATATAAAATTGGTATCTATATAAATATAGATAATCAACCAAGTTACAAATATTTCAAAAATGGACAGGAGGTAGAAGAAAATGACCTCTAAAGAATGGAAAAAGTGTAAATTAGGTGAAATCGCAGAATTTAACCCTAGTGAAAGTATAAAAAAGGGGCAACTAGCAAAGAAAATTGCAATGGAGAAATTAATCCCATATTGCAAACAAATCCCTAGTTTTGAAAGATGTAAATATAATGGTGGAACGAAATTCAGAAATGGTGATACCATTATGGCTAGGATTACTCCTTGTCTAGAAAATGGTAAAATATCAAAAGTAACAATATTAAATGATAATGAAATAGGCTTTGGTTCTACTGAATATATTGTGTTTAGAGCTATTGAAAATTTATCTAATCCGGATTTTTTATATTATTTAATAACCAGTTCACTGGTTAGGGAACCTGCAATAAAATCTATGGTTGGTTCTTCTGGTAGGCAAAGGGTGCAAATAGATGTTGTAAAAAATATTGAAATTGGCATTCCACCACTTGAAACTCAACAAAAAATTGCATCAATTTTGTCGTCAATTGATGATAAAATTGAATTAAATAATTCGATAAATAATAATTTAGAACAACAAGCCCAAGCATTATTTTATGAAATTTATAACAATGGGAAATGTGGAACCATTGGTGATATATTAGAAATTATAGAAACGGGTTCTCGTCCAAAAGGAGGGGCTTTAACCCATGGAGTACCAAGTATTGGCGCAGAAAATATTAATGGATTTGGGGTATATGATTATTCTAAAGACAAATTTATAAGTGCTGAATTTTACAATAAGTTAAATCGTGGAATTGTTAAATCAAAAGATGTTTTGCTTTATAAAGATTGAGCATATACAGGAAAAGTTTCAATGACTTTAGATGATTTTCCACACAAACAATGTGCAGTTAATGAACATGTCTTTTTGTTGAGAACAAATAAATTAGCAACTCAATTTTTCTTGTATTTTTGCTTATTAGATAATTCTAACAGACAGAAAATTCATACTTTAGCTTGCGGCAAAGCTGCACAACCTGGATTAAATCAAAATGAATTAAAAAGTGTGCCAATAAAAATACCAAATATGGAAGATATTATTAATTTTGATATTACTGTAACTCCAATAATGAAGCAAATTGCAAATAATGCCAAAGAAAAACAAAAATTAGCACAACTTCGTGATACACTTTTACCAAAACTTATGAGTGGTGAAATTGATGTGTCTAAGGTCTAAGTTATCAAAATAAATAAAGGGAAACTATTATGAATATGTTTGAAATTTTAAATACTAAATATGATACACTAAAAGAAGTAAATAAAATTGCTTACTTATATAATAATATAATAATAAAGGAAGTAGGGTATTCTTTTAATAATGAATATTCAGTTGAAAAGTTATTTGAAACTAAGGTTTTGCCACATTGGAAACAGCGTAGGTCTTATCTAACTTGCCAAGAGATAAAAAATGATTTAGAGATTGCAACTACTTCGTTGGGTGAAATTCCGAATAATATTATTATTCTGCTAGAATATTACGAAAATATTATGTTTTTCATTTATGCAAAAATTTTTAGAAATGATAGTTTTATTTTTCCAAATGATTTTACTCTAATGTTTCAAAATTTGGATATTCTAATTGAGAATTTGAATTATGAAATAAAACTCTTTGGAGAAGAAGAAAAAATTATATTACTCCCTAAAAAGCCTGAAGCTATTGCAGTTGCTGAGATATCAAGTGAAGAAACAGCTTTAGCTATTCTTATGTATAACCACCATTCAATGAAAGGTAACATTACAGGAAAGAGAAAACTTTTATATCAAATCTCTCTTGAGTTTGAGACTCTTTTAAAACAACCTCATAAAAACTATAACGACTTTTTTGAAAAAACAAATGGCTTACTAAATAATTTGCATATCAGGCATGATAATAAGACAAAAGAAGGAAACAAAAATAATATTATAAATATAGGAGACAAAGAGCTTGAAAACTTGTATGATGAAGTATATCAACTATTATTATTCTGTGTACTTATCAGAGAAAACTTGGACAGAAAAAAAAGAGTTTCAGAATTTTTAGAATCAATAAAGGAGAACCAATGCAAGGACTAACAGAAGCAGCTTATGAAAATTCAGTAATCGAATTGTTTCAACATTTGGGTTATACGCATGTGTATGGTCCTGATATTGAAAATCGTGATTTTAATTCTCCTTTGTATTTAGATATTTTAGAAGATTCTATTTGTCGAATTAATCCTAATGTGCCAAAATCTGCTATTCAAGAGGCGTTATTCAAAATCAAAAATTTTGACAATGGCGAATTGTTACAACAAAACAAAATTTTTATGGATTATCTGCAAAATGGGATAACTGTAAAATATTTAGAAAATGGCGAACAACGTTCAACTATTGTTTATTTAATCGATTACAAAAATGTTGATAACAATTCTTTCATAGTTGCTAATCAATGGACTTATGTTGAAAATTCTGAAAAAAGACCTGATGTACTGTTATTTATCAACGGTTTACCGCTCGTTCTTTTTGAGCTTAAATCTCCATCACGAGAAGAAACTGATTCATCTCAGGCATATAGACAAATAAGAAACTATATGAAAGAAATTCCATCAATGTTTATATACAACGCAATTTGCGTTATGTCTGATTTATTGATTTCAAAAGCCGGAACAATTACATCTGATGAAACTCGTTATATGGAATGGAAAATCAAAGACGGTGTTTATGAAAACAAATTACATGCACAGTTTGATACTTTTATTGAAGGAATTTTTCAAAAAGAAAGATTTTTAGACATCTTAAAAAACTTTATTTGTTTCAACAATGATGGACCAAATACCTTCAAAATTCTTGCAGGTTATCATCAATATTTTGCAGTTAAAAAAGCTATTGAATCAACAAAACATGCAACGCAAACCGATGGTAAAGGTGGTGTATTCTGGCACACACAAGGTAGCGGAAAATCTTTATCTATGGTATTTTATGCACACCTTTTGCAAGAGGCTTTGAATAGTCCGACAGTTGTGGTTATTACTGATAGAAACGATTTAGATAATCAGTTATATTCCCAGTTTTCAAAATGTCAGGAATTTTTGCGACAAACTCCAATTCAAGCACAATCAAGAGAGCATCTAAAAGAACTTCTTGACGGTAGAGAGGCAAACGGTATAATTTTTACTACAATGCAAAAGTTTGAAGAATCAGACGAACCATTATCTACAAGACGAAACATTGTAGTCATGGCAGACGAGGCTCACAGGGGACAATATGGATTAACGGAAAAAGTCGACTCTAAAACAGGTAAAATTAAAACTGGAACTGCTCGGGTTATAAGAGATAGTTTGCCAAACGCAACATATATCGGGTTTACAGGAACTCCGATTTCATCTAAAGACAAAAACACAAGAGAAGTTTTTGGTGATTATATTGATATCTATGATATGACACAAGCTGTTGAAGATGGTGCAACTCGTCCTGTTTATTACGAAAGCAGAGTTGTAAAACTTCAACTTGACCCTGCGACATTAGCTCTTATTGATAAAGAATATGATTTGATGGCACTAAATGCAGATGAAGAAGTCGTAGAACAAAGCAAACGAGAATTAAGCCAAATGGAAACCGTTTTGGGCGATGATAGCACAATTAATTCTTTGGTTGACGATATTCTGAACCATTACGAAAACAACAGGGAACATCTTTTGACTGGTAAAGCAATGATTGTTGCTTATTCTCGACCTATTGCAATGAAAATTTATAATAGAATACTTGAACTAAGACCAAATTGGGGTGAAAAGAACAAAGAAAAAATTGCCGTTGTAATGACATCAGGAAACAATGACCCTGAAGAATGGCGTGATATTATCGGAAACAAAGCGTATAAGACAGAGCTTGCAAAAAGATTTAAAGATAACAATGATACTTTAAAAATTGCTATTGTTGTTGATATGTGGCTAACGGGTTTTGATGTCCCATCATTAGCCACAATGTATGTTTATAAGCCAATGAGCGGACATAATTTGATGCAGGCGATTGCTCGTGTAAACCGAGTATTTAAGGATAAGGAAGGTGGTTTGGTTGTTGATTATGTCGGCATTGCAACAGCACTAAAACGAGCAATGAATGATTACACTGCAAGAGATAGAAAAGCGTACGGTAATCCTGATATTTCCCAAATTGCATATCCAAAATTCTTTGAAAAATTAGAAGTTTGTCAAGACTTATTCCATGGCTATGATTTTTCTAAATTTACAACAGGCAGTGATTTAGATAGAGCGAAAACTATTAGTGGTGCAGTAAACTTTATTATTGCTCCAAGTATGCAGGATAGAAAAGAATCTTTCCAAAAAGAAGCGTTATTGTTACATCAAGCTTTGTCTTTATGTTCTTCAATAGTCGATGAAAAAGACAGAATTTTGGTTGCATTTTTTGAATCAGTAAGAGTGTTATTAAATCGATTATTGAATACAGGTATTGATAAAATATCACTTCCTGAAATGAACGCAAGAATAAATGAACTATTAAAACAAAGTATAAAAAGCGATGGTGTAATAAATTTATTTTCAGATATAAAAGAAGAATTTTCCTTATTCGACTCTAAATTTTTAGATGAAATTTCAAAAATGAAAGAAAAAAATCTTGCAGTAGAAATATTAAAGAAATTACTTGCAGAACAAGTTTCATGTTATAAACGAACAAATTTTGTAAAATCAGAAAAATTTAGTGAACTTATTCAAGCTGCAATGAACAAATATATAAATGGTTTAATTACAAATGCTGAAGTTATTGAAGAACTCTTAAAAATTGCAAAACAAATTAAAGAAGGCTCGCAGCCTATTGGAGATTTGAATGACGAAGAAATAGCATTTTATGATGCATTAACAAAGCCTCAAGCCGTAAAAGATTTTTATAAAAACGAAGAGTTGATAAATATGACAAAAGAACTAACCGATTCTTTAAGACGAAACAAAACTATTGACTGGCAAAAGAAAGAATCTGCTAGGGCAAATATGCGACGAATTATTAAAAGACTTCTAAAGAAGTATAATTATCCCCCAGAAGAAGCACAAGACGCATTACAAACTGTAATGACTCAATGCGAACTTTGGACAGATAAATTAATGGTTGTATAAAAGCATAAAATTAAACTAAGTAATTATTACAAAGTTTAAATATATTATTATAATCGTTTTCTAAAACTCGGTTATAAATTGGATGTTGCGTAAACTACTTTATATTATTCAATACATCAGTTAGGTATGAGGCAATTATTTCAGAGGAAATTTTTGAGGAAGTTCAAAAACTTTTGTATGAAAACAAAGTCGATAAAATTTGTGGAACTAAATGTTCTTCAAACTCACTGCTTGCAGGCTTAATTTTTGATGATAAAAATAGTTTGATGACTCCAAGCCATAGTAATAGCCATAAACGGCGATACAGATATTATGTCAGCACAGCTTTAAAGAATTACAATGACAGCAAAGTTGGTACAATTTCAAAAATCCCCGCAGGCGAAATTGAAAAATTTGTAGTCGAAACAACAAAAGAATTTTTGCAAGATAAAGGACAAATTCAAAAACTTGTAAAAGATTTTAAAGTTAGTAAGCAAAACAAACTTATTTATACGGCACAAAATATTGAAGATTACTCGGATCCAAAACTAATCAGGGCTATTATTTGTAAAATTGTTATATCAAAAAATTTAATCGAAATTACATTAAATGAAAATTCCTTAATAAATGTATTGAATACATTGTCTAACAATCAAAAATTTGTAATACCTGACAAAAGAGAGAAGTTTAACCCGATTACGATTACTAAAAAAATAAAAATCACGCAGTCATCCAGAAATGATAATATTTTGATTTTGAACGCAAAAGAATACGATATTCCCGAGCCGAACCCGTATCTTGTAAATGCAATTGTTAAAAGTTACTACTACCATAAACAAATCCAAGCAGGTAGGACAATAGAAGATTTACAATCCGAAGAAGGGTTTAAAGGCTCAAAATACATCCGAAACATCCTAAATCTAAAATATATTTCCCCAACTTTAACAAAACAAATTTTGACAGGAACTCAGCCCAAAGATTTGAGTTTGCAGAAACTGATCAAAATATCTGGATATTAAGATTTGTAATTCTTACAATAGCCAAAAGTATACAATTTATAGACAATATTACTATTACATATTATAATTAAGAAAATCAAAGGAGTAATTTATGGCTATTGGACTCATGGCTTATTCATTTAGAATTAAAGAAAGAAATACTAATAAATATGTAAATTTGGACGATGTAGATAATACTGATATGATGGGTTTCGTCAGGGATTTTTTGGGAACATGGACTCGTAGATTTTTTACAAATGCTAATAGTATAAAAGCTTTTACTGTATTGTCAATTAATACTGATATAAATAACAGACGAATATCAGGACAATTTTTATCTGGGGAAGGTGGAATACCAGCTGAGATAAGAAATGTTAATGATATAAATCAGATTCGTTATAATAAAGAAGCTGAAGATTCTGAATGTATACCACTATATTACCTATTTCATATTCCAACTTCTACTTTAGGAATAATTATTTTAGAACGTTTTCGCCGTATTTCAGTAAAGCAAGTTTTAACGGATTTAATGAGACGACAATTTTTTGATAGTTTTCCAAATTACACACTTGAAATAGAACCATTACCTCAAAGAAAACTGATGGATATGTATTTAAGAGATGGTATGGTCAAAAAAATTACTCTTTCAAGTTTTAACTCCCCTAATAATACTTTAGAGGAAAGATTTGCAAATGATAATAGAGATGTTGAAAATTTAGCTACTTACGAATTTACAATTCGAAGTCGCAGAAATAGAGATTTAAATATATTTCAAAGAGTACTTTCTAATATAGCAAATGGAAATGCCAATATAGATGCTGTTAATAATTTAGTAGGATTACATGAGTTTGTTGCCACTGAAATTAATGCTACTTTTGATATAAATGGAAAACAAAAGACAATAAGATTAGATCAACCAGATGAAATAAACGCAATATTTGATATTTCAAATGAATTAGAAGATGTTAATGTACATCCTGCATATAATGTAATTAATCCTTTAGCTATTGAGTATTTAAATTCTTTAATAAATAATGAGTAATGTGATAATGTCAGTATTAAAAGAATATTATTATACAAAAAAATATCCGTTAATTTTATTAATCTTATTAATTTTATTAGCAATATTATTGACTTTTTTTATTCCAATAATTCCTGAGAAATTTGTTAATGCATTAATTGCTTCTTTTTCGATTTTTACAGCTTTATCTTTTAATTTATTATTACTACTTATTGACATGATTAAAGGAATTGATACTAATATTAGTATTAAGTCAAGAGAAGATCTTCAAAAATTAAAACTAGAAGTTATGAATAAATGTTTAAAAATTATTTCGGCATCTATTCTATTTTCTATTACTGATATAATTTTACTACTTTTAATATCTTGTGATTTTAGAAAATTCAATGATTTGATCAATAATATCAATATAATTAGTTTTTTTGTAAATAATTTATTAATATTTTTGACATATCTTTTTATACTGTTGTTTTTTGATTCTTTGTATTCAATACTCAAAATTATGCATATTTTAATAACAAAAGAAGTTGATAATAAAAAATATGAGTTTAATAAAAAATAATTAATTTTGGACTAGGGCTCTTGTGAAGAGAGAATTTTTATGAAAATAAGTATATAAAAACAGAAAATTTTAGTAAAATAAATTCTCTGCTTGTTTTCTGTTATTAAGAAGTCTGTAATGTAACACATGAAATGATTATTTGTAACACATGGTTTGATTATTTTCGGTAAAACAAAATATTAGAAAATAAAATAATTATTTTGAAATTTCCATTTACAAGTGCTATTCTAAAAATAAAACATTGGTTAGTAAATTTTATTATAAGTTTTTAATTTTCTCTTATCCAATAAATTATTAATATACTCCATTGTTACATTTTCTAATTGCCGGTATGACCCTTGTCTCCAGTTAGGAACTGGCATTTTTTGTTTTACATCAAGCAATGAAATACAATTTTTTATAGGTTCACCAATAATTTCAATATTGTATAAATTTACATAAAATCCAAAAACTTTTGTCCACTCATGTTCTTTATGCATTTCTGCAGTTGCGATATTTTTCTCATTAAAGCCATAAGTTCTAGCTCTTCCAACTATCATAGGTGCATTATTTCCATTTTTATCTTTACTCATTACAGTTATAAATAGTAATTTATCTTTTGACAACATTTTTGGACGCATTGGTCTAGCTTCATTATATGGAGCACATGTAAAATAAGACGATTTATAAATATTTGGAAAATATTCTTTATTTGAATCCGCTCTATTATCACTAGTATATTCAAATTTTAATACCCCTATCAAGTTTTCTTTTTTATTCTTAATTTCCTTACCATAGGACTTAAACTCATTTGAATTATTATAATCATTTTTAATAGATTCTAATTCAGATTCTTTTTTATTAATTTGTTCTAATGTCAATTTGTACTTACTTTCACCATTATTGCATTCATTGAGTAAATATTCAAAATATTGAGAACATCTTTTATTATATTCTTGTTCATTTTCAAATTTAACAGAATATTCAACATTATTAATAAGCCCACCCATAGTAAAATTTGCCGAACCTGTGATTGAAATATTATTATCAAATAAATACAATTTTGTATGTAAGTTTTTAATTAAATATATTTCAACATTTGCATTAATCAATTTTCTTAATGCATTCAAATCGTTTGAGCAGGAAAGAAAATCTTTATCACAAAATTTTGTAATAAGAATATTTTTGATTTTTGGAGTTGTTTTAATTTTGTCTAGCCAAATTTTTACGGCATATTTTTCAATAAATGGCGATATAATTCGAATTTCATTATTTGCAAATTTAAAAGCTTGCTTAATTGTGGTTTCATGATTTTTTGTTATAAATTCAATGGACATAGCATACCTCCTATATGTAATTATCTACATAAAACAAATAATTAAAAACTAAAAATCAATTTTTGTAACTTGAAATCATGATTGAATATATTTTTAATTTAATAATAATGTTATACACCAAAAATAAAAAACTCATTATTACTAAATTTGTAAATGAACACGGAAATAATTTCTAGTCCACATGGTTTGATTATTTTAAGTAAGATAATTTTTAATTTTATACTATATTATATTAAAATATATAATTTGTATTATAATTATGTAAAAAAGGATAAAAGATGATTAAAAATTTATGCATAAATAATTTTAGAAGTTTTTCGAAAGAACAAAATATTCCAATAAAACCAATAACTTTAGTATACGGCGCAAATTCAGTAGGAAAGAGCTCTGTGTTAAAATCATTATTACTAATGAAACAAACATTAGAAAAAACAACAGATCCTAATTCAGATTTGTTAACAAAGGGTAATTATGTAGATGTAGGTAATTACAAAGATTTCATAAATCAACAAGATATATCAAAAAATTTTTCAATCAAATTTAACTTTGACATATCTTCTACTACTGAAGAAAGCAAACATATAAGGCTTCCTAACTATAGATTCAATAGGATTAAAAATATAAATTATTTATCTATTGAATATATCTATAGTCATAATAATTCAAAAAATGGAATACTAACGGCAATTAAACTGTATTTGAATAACTCGAGTGAGCCTTTTTTAAAATTAAAAAAAAGTGCGAAAAAACTAGAGCCTAAAAGTTTTAGAAAAATACGAATGCGTTCAATACAAACATTAAAAAATGTAGATGATATTGATAGTTTATTTGTATTAGAATATATAGACTGGGATAGCGCATATTTTAATGAATTTTTAAAATATGCAGAAGAAAAAATTAAAAAGTCTAAAACTAATGATAAAATAAAACAAATGATTTTTTCACTAACAGAACGGATCAATAAAGTTGAAGAAAAAGATGAACAACAACAAACTTTATTTGGTGAAAATAAAAATGAATTAAGCAAAAAGTTAAAATTTTATAATGAACTTAATGATTTATTATGTGATACTTCTACCTTCAAAGAAAAAATTATAAATTTAATTACAAAATATTATGAAACAAATATGTTTTTATTTATAAATCTGTTATTTTATGATGAATATAATAATATAGATGATAACTATAATATTATGAGTGCATTGTTTAGATCAAGGTTTAGACCATTATTTTATGAAGACAATATTGAACTTAATTTAAATTTCAATCAAGAAATATCAGATATGCTATATCTTAGTTGTCATTTAGTGCAACAATATCTTACTAATATGAGATATATCGGAGCATTAAGGGATAATCCTGAAAGATATTACTTATCTAATCCAAGTACTAAAAATTATGTTGGTAAATCTGGGAAAAACACTATTGACATAGTAGCAAAGAACATAACATTTAAAAATAAAATTAATAAGCAACTAGAAGCGTTAAATATTGGATATATTTTAGTTCCTCGAAAAATTCCAAATGAAGATATTTATTTGTTTCTTTTAAAAGAAAAAGATTCTGGTATTACTGTTTCTCTAAACGATATAGGATTTGGTGTCAGTCAAATATTACCTATATTGGTTCAGAGTATGCTTTCAGAAGATGAAACAATAATAATTGAACAACCAGAAATCCATATTCATCCAAAACTACAGGCAGAGCTGGGAACATTGTTTGCGGAATGCATTAAAGAGCCATATAACAATCATTTTATTATTGAAACACATAGTGAGAATATCATTTTAAGGTTACAAAAATTAATCAGAAAGAATGTTATCTCAAATAATGATGTGGCCGTAATATATGTCGATAAAAATATAAATGGTGCAACCTGTTTAAATTTAAGGCTTGATAAAAATGGAAACTTTATTGATAAATGGCCAAATGGTTTCTTTGAAGAAAGTTTTGAGGAGATTTTCGGCTAATGTTAATTCCTTGTGTTTTATCGCCTACAATATTTAATTTTAGTAATTTTTCGACTGATATTGAACAGGATTTAAGAATAAGAAATATAATATTATTACTAAAACTAATTAAAAGTAGGGGTGTTATATTATTTGATGACAAAGAATTTTTGAGTAGTGAAATAAAACAAAATATTGATGATATAAAAAACGATAACCTTAAAAAAAAATTAAAATCAATATTGGTAAATTTATTTAGAAACTTTAAGATAAATCAAGTAAGTATCGATCCTTATTCCTCTGACATTTTGCAATATTGCCAATATTTTGCTTCTTTAACTTTAACGAATAATGCTATTGGTATTTTTAGTAATGCAGATTGCGAAGAAAACTGTGAAACATGTTTAGATGAACATTTTACTTTAAAATATTTTAAAACACTAAATTGGTGTGAGACTGAAGAATGTTTTGATTTTTTTAATAAAAAATCGATTGTTTCATCAACTGAAATTGAAGCTGGTTATCTAAAAGATAACGTATTTAAAAATTTTATTAAATTTTCCAAAGAATTATTAATTTATGACAAACAATTAACCCCAGATAATAATAAGCAGAATCGAGGAACTGAACAATTTAAAATTCCAGAGAATTTCAAATATAATTTAAATTACTGGCTAAAGTATTTTTATGAAATCAATCCATCTTTAGATATTAAGATTATTATATCAATAAAAATTAATCAAATAAATATTAAACAAGATATTTATGATAGTTTTGAACAATTAAGAAAAGAAATTCTTTTAGAATGTCCTGACATCCAACTAAGTTTTAAATATATAAATGAACGAACTTTGTTAGATAAAAATATAAATTTTCTACATCAACGTTATTTTTCTACGGAAAAAATGATATTATCATGTGATAGAGGGCTTGATTTATTAAAAAAACACGAAAATATTGTAAGAGATTTTAATATTTCAATTGTTGAACCATCGGATGAAACCGAATTAAGAAAAGTTTTTGAAAATTTTGAGTAGAAACATAAGTTGTTACTAATACTTTATATTAATAAATAATATAAAATTGAAAAAAGGCAAAATCTGTATTTTGGTTAACTTTTTCAATATACCAATTAGACATATCAAAATGGTTAAAGTTTCATTGAAGATTACAGTATAAATCTTGTTCACAATAACTTTATAACTTTCTACTTTTAAGAATGTTTATTTAACTAAGTTTGACGATAATTTTCGAATGCTATTTGTAATTCTCTTTCAAAACGTTTCCTAAATTCAGAATAAAAAATATTCAGAGCTTTTTGTGTTAATTTATTTTTCAAAAGCATCCATCTTCAAAACCTTTAATATTATCTAGTTCAATGTTGTATCTTTTTCCTTGTTTATCTACACAGGTTGCAAAATTAACTTCGCCATCAGCAAATTTATTTTTCCAAATGAAAATTAATAGACCTATTTCTTGTGTTTTTAAATTTAAAATCTTTGTGCCATAAAGTTGATAATCTTTTGCTATCATTACAATTTCCTTTCTGTTGTATGTCATTCATCACTTGCAACTAAAAATAAATCAACTGTTTGTGTTCAATATTGAACAATTAAAAACAACTTTTGAACATAAATTGAACATATTTTGAAAAGTATCTTTTTATGTCGAGAAGATTGTTTCTTTCTGATGTTTCTGTGTTTTCGTTGTAATGTCGTTATTGGTATTACAAAGGAGGTTTTCGTGAATATAGTTTATCCGATTAAAGACAAAGAAAAAATTGCACAAATGAAAAAGGTTTTATCAAGTAATAAACGAAATTTATTGTTATTCAATCTTGGTATCAATAGTGGTTTACGAGTTTCAGATATTCTTGCCCTTGATATAAAAGATGTTAAAGATAAAACTTTTATCGAACTTAGAGAGCGGAAAACAAACAAGTACAAGCAGTTTCCAATCAATGAGAAAATCCAATCTGATATAAAAGAGTTTATTCAGAACCGAAACATTGACGAACCATTGTTTTTATCACAAAAAGATAATAGATTAAGCAGAGTTCAGGCATATAAAATCTTAAGAAAAGCTGCAAAAGAAGTTGGAATTGAAGTTCATATTGGTACTCACTCTTTACGCAAAACTTTTGGTTATCATCATTACAAACAATTTGACGATATCGTTTTATTACAAAAAATATTCAACCACTCATCTCCAGCCGTAACTTTAAGATATATCGGATTAGAACAAGAAACCATAAACGAAAGTTACAAAAAATTTTTCTTATAAAAAAGGAACTACACTTACATTGTGTTTCGTTGCATTAAAGTTACCACAAAAATACCTAATTTTAAAGGAAACACATATTAACAATTTTACAAATTTTTGAAAAATTACCCCTTTGTAAGTCGCTAGTTACCAATATTTCTCCGAAAGGATACTCAATGTAATTTTGTGTCCAAGAAGGAGTTCTAAATGGTAGTAAATGCAACTGATACAATGTTTTTCACAAACGAGCCAGGATTAAAGTTAGAGGATAGATTTAAATCAACTCTTGTAAATGTGGAAACATTTGATATTTTAGTTGGGTATTTTAGAACTAGTGGTTTTAAAGCCTTATGTAATGAGTTCGAAAATATTGATAAAATAAGAATTTTGATTGGGCTTAGTACTGATAAACAAACTGTTGAGGCGTATCAAAAATCAAAACAATTAGATTTTTTAGAATCTCACTCAAACACAAAAGATATTTTTTCTAAAGAATTAGAAAAAGAACTATATAGTTCAGAAGATAATTATGATGTTGAATATAGCATAAGAAAATTTGTTGAATTTTTGATAAGTGGAAAATTAGAATTAAGAGCATTTCCAAGCAGAGATTTACACGCAAAAGTTTATATTAGTAAGTTCAGAAAAGATGACCGAGATTATGGTCGAGTTATTACAGGTTCAAGTAATTTTTCCGAAAATGGTTTAAATTCGCAATATGAATTTAATGTAGAACTAAAAAACAGTATTGACGTCAAATATGCACAAGAAAAATTTGATAACCTTTGGGCGATGTCAGTTGATTTAACTGAAACTTACATTGATACCATAAACGATAAAACTTGGCTAAACGACACAATAAAACCTTACGAATTATACATAAAATTCTTGTATGAGTACTTTAAAGAAAAATTAGAAAAGAAAGAAACTCTTGAAATAAAACCACCAAAAGGTTTTATGAAACTTGAATATCAACAAGAGGCAGTTAGAACAATATCAGAAATTGTTGATAAATACAATGGGTGTTTTCTTGCTGACGTGGTAGGTTTGGGCAAAACATATATAACTGCAATGTATATGCAAAATTTACCAGGGAAGAAACTTGTTATTTGCCCACCACCGATTATTGAAAGTTGGGAAGATGCAATAAATGATTTTGGAGTAAGAAGTGCAACAGTAGTTTCTTTAGGCAAGTTAGAGCATATCAAGAAAAAGGGTTATCAAGATTTTGATTATATTTTTGTTGATGAAGCCCATAGATTCAGAAACGAAAACACAAGCCAATATCAACTATTACACGAAATTTGTTATGGCAAAAAAGTTATTTTAATTACTGCAACGCCACTAAATAACTCTATTTACGATTTTTATCCACTAATAACTTTATTCCAACCTGCTAAAAATAGCACAATTCCTGGAATGAAAAATCTTGAAGGATTTTTTGTAAATGCAAGAAATCGTCTTAAAAAGTTGGATAAATCAACTCCTGAATATATTGAAGAAGTTAAAAATATTTCAAAAGAAGTTAGAAATAAAGTTTTGAAATATATTTTGGTAAGAAGAACAAGACGAGATGTAAAAGAATATTTTTCAAATGATATAAAGAAGCAAGGATTGTTTTTCCCTGAAGTTGATACACCTCATAGAATTGTTTATCAATACGATGAAAAAACAAACGAGATTTTCGATACAACAATTTCAAAATTAAAACATTTTACTTTTGCAAGATATCAACCTGGGAATAATTTAAAAGCAACATTTAAAAGAAGTGATTTTGAACAAACTCAAGAACGTAACTTGGTTGGATTTATGAAAACAATGCTTATAAAACGACTTGAAAGTAGCCGTTTTGCCTTCTTGCAAACCGTTAGCAGATTTATAAATTCTTATGAACAGTTTATAAAAATGTATAGTTCTGGAACTGTTTATATTAGCAAAAAAGTAGACGTTTATGATTATTTGGAATCAGAAAATGAATATGAACTAATTGAAGCATTAGAAAACGATTCAAAGGCTAAAATCTATGAGGCAAACCAATTTAATAATGACTTTATAGATAAGTTAGAATTTGATTTATCAATTCTAAAATGGATGAAAGACTCTTGGTCAAAGATTGATAAAGATTTCAAAAAAGATGCATTTATTCAAGCTCTAAAAACTGATAAATATTTAAAAGACAATAAAATTCTGATTTTTTCAGAATCAATGGAAACAGGTTTGGACTTGTATAATTCATTGTATGAAGATTTTGGAAATAGCGTTTTATTCTATTCAAGTCGTGAATGTAAGTATGATAACAAATCTGTATCACCAAATACAGTAAAAGATTTAATTCATAAAAACTACGACCCAAAATATTATGAAACATCAGATGATATAAAGGTTTTAATCACAACAGATGTTTTGGCAGAAGGTATAAACTTACACCGTTCAAACATAATTATAAACTACGATTTGCCTTGGAATCCTACGAGGGTCTTGCAACGTGTAGGTCGTGTAAATCGTGTTGGTAGTAAGTTTGACAAAATTCATATCTATAATATTTTTCCAAGTGCAACGGCTGATAATGAATTAAATTTGGAAGATAATATTAAGGCTAAAATTCAAGCATTTCACGAAACTTTGGGTGAAGATGCAAAATATCTTACAGAGGAAGAAGAAACTACTAACCATAAACTTTTTGGTGAAAATTTCTACGATAAGGTTACAAACAAAGACACTTACAATGAAGACGAAAGCGAAGAAAATTCTGACTTAAAATATATCAAAATTTTAGAAGATATAAGAGACAACGATAATGAACTTTTCAATAAAGTTAAATATCTTCCTAAAAAATCAAGAACAGCAAGAAAATTTAAGGCTGATAAAAATAGTGTTATTACATTTTTCAGAAAAGGACCATTAGAAAGATTTTATTTAAGCGATGGAGAAACTACTGTTAATCTCGGTTTTGAAGATGCAGTTAAATATTTTGAGTGCGATAAAAATTGTGAAAAACAAACTGTTCCTCATGAATTTTATCACTTGCTACAAGCGAATAAAGATGAATTTTTTAAACCAAATGAAGAAGACGATATTCAGGTTAAGAAAACAGGAGGAAGTTCAAATCATAAGTATGTCAGATTAAGAATTGATTTTGCAATAAAAGAGGGCAGATTAACTGATATTCAAGAAGATTATATGAAAAAGATTTTGGCTCTGTATGATGAGGGCAAAATCATAAACGAAATTAGTAAATCAATAAAGGATGCGATAGAAAAAGAACTCGATAGTGTTAAGGTTTACCAAATAATTAAAAATAATATTCCAGAAACTTATTTAACAAACAAAACGGAAGTTAAAAAAGACGAGAATGTTCATACCGAAATAATCCTGTCAGAGTTTTTGATAGGAGAAAATAATGGATAGAAACTCGGCAAAAACACTTATTACAAATACTTTATGTAATAAATTTGATAAAACACAATATAGGAATTTTATCGTTAATTTTTTAGACGGCATTGATGAAAATAAAGTTTTTACTTGTGGTAATGCGTATGTGCCAGAGGCTTTTAGAGAGTATATAACTTCTTATGGCAGATTTGGCAAATATACTGATAAAAACAACGAAACTATTGAAGTATTGTGGGTAAGCCTTAAAAAAGATACTTCACTTGATAGGGCAAGAACCGTACAAAGAAACTTTGTTGCGTGGTATTTGAATGGTGGCAGAGGCGGGCAATTAAGAAAAAATGCTTTAGTTGCTTTTTATAATGAAGATAGAAACGATTGGAGATTTTCTTTTGTAAAACTTGATACGGCTCTAATTCAAGATGATAAAGGCAAAATCAAAATCGTAAACAATTTTACACCTGCAAAAAGATTTTCATTTTTGGTTGGCGAATTTGAACCTAATCATACAGCTCAATCAAGACTTGTTTCTCTTTTAGAAAAAGACTATCCGACATTAGATGAAATTGAAGAAGCGTTTAATGTTGAAAAAGTTTCAAAAGAATTCTTTGATAATTATAAAGAACTATTCTTACAATTAACCGAAGATTTGAAAAATATTAGAGAAAATGAATCATCACAAAGAATTAATGCAGAATTCACATTGAAATCTATTTCTGATGCTGATTTTTGTAAAAAGTTATTAGGACAACTGGTATTTTTGTATTTTATACAGAAAAAAGGTTGGCTTGGTGTAGCAAGAGATAAAAAATGGGGCGAGGGTGATAAACAATTCTTACGCCATACATTTGAAAGAGCAATTAACGAGGGTAAAAACTTCTTTAACGATTACCTTGAACCATTGTTCTACAATGCACTTGCAAATGGTGAAAGAGATGATAATTGGTTTGGTGAATTAGATTGCAAAATCCCATTCTTAAACGGTGGCTTGTTTGAGCGATACCACGATTATGATTGGGTTAATACAGATATTGTTTTTGATAACACTATTTTTCAAATAATAAGAAAACTAAAAGTGGCGATACCGGAACAGGTATTTTAGACGTATTTGATAGATATAACTTTACTGTAAAAGAAGATGAACCACTTGAAAAAGAAGTTGCTGTTGACCCAGAGATGTTGGGTAAGGTTTTTGAAAACTTACTTGAAGTTCAAGATAGAAAATCAAAAGGTGCTTTTTATACCCCTCGTGAAATCGTACATTATATGTGCCAAGAAAGTTTGATTAACTACTTGTGTACAGAACTTGGCATAAATGAAGATAACAATAATATTTCAGATTCTAAAAATCTTACAAAACAAGATATAGAAGATTTTATACATCATTCTGATAAAATTTCTCAACTTGAAAATATCGCTACTGATAAGGAAAATGAAAATTCTAAATATAAACATATTTTTTCAGACTCTATAAAAAATAATGCAAAAGCGATAGATAAGGCTTTGGAAGATATTAAAATCTGCGACCCTGCGATAGGTTCAGGAGCTTTCCCTGTTGGTATGTTGAATGAAATAGTAAGAGCAAGAATTGCACTTGTAGAATCAGGATTTTTGCCTGAAGCAAAGAAAAGAACCACTTATGAATATAAACGACAAGCAATCCAAAATTCTATTTATGGTGTAGATATAGAATCAGGTGCAGTAGAAATTGCTAAACTAAGACTTTGGTTATCTCTTGTTGTTGATGAAGAAGATATTGAAAATATTAAAGCACTTCCAAACTTGGATTATAAAATTGTTTGTGGCAATTCTTTGCTTGGTGTTGAACGAAACTTGTTTAATGATACGTTATTCAAACAGTTGGAAGAATTAAAACCACAATTCTTTAATGAAACAAGAAAATCAGAAAAAAGACGTTTGAAAAAACAAATCAATGCAACAATAGAAGAACTAACAAAAGACGGAACTTTTGATTTTGAAATCTATTTTTCAGAAGTATTCCACGAAAAAGGTGGATTTGATGTGGTAATTGGTAATCCACCATATTTTGAATATGACAAAAAAAATTTAGAACACGAAATGCAAATACCTCTGTTAAAAAAAAGTAATTATTATAATTTAGCCAAAGGAGGAAAACTACAAGCCTATAAATTATTTATTGCAAACTCTTTAAAAAATATAACCAAAGAAGATGGTATCACTACTCTTATTTTTCAGAATTCTTTTTTAGGTGATACGGCTTGTAAAAATATAAGAAAATATTGTCTTGATAATAAAGTTTTATGTATTGATTCTTTCCCAGAAAGAGATAATGTAAAATTAAGAGTTTTTGAAAATGTTAAAATGAGTGTATGTATTTTACAAGTAAAAAAAAGAAATACAACTAAAAATGATTACAAATTTATTTTAAATATTTGGAAAGAAAAGTATATGATAAACAAAAAAGTTATAAAATATACAAAAAATGAAATACAGTTATTGGACCCCAATTCATATCAAATTCAAGATTTAACAGCGATTGAAAAAAATTTGTTAATGAAAATAAAAGAGCAACAAAATATAAATGTAAGTTGTTCTGAAGGAGAGATAAATATGACCTTTCATAAACAATTTCTCACATTAGATAAGAAAAATCCTCAAGTAATTAAAGGTGCTGGAATACAAAGATATTTTAAAACGGATAATATGAGTCAAGGAATTTTAGAATATTTAAATGAACAAAATTATCTTGAACAAAATAAAGGAGAGAAATCCAAACACCATTTATTTTGTAGAATTGCTATGCAAGGGATTAGTGGTGTTGATGACAAACAACGCTTAATTGCAACAATAATACCAGCGGGATACTATCTTGCAAATTCTTGTAATTATATTATTAGAACAAATGATTATGATTTAAAATATATTTTATCTATTTTTAATTCATGTCTTATGAATTGGGTATTTAAAAGAACTTCAACAAATAGCAATGTAAACTGCTATGAGGTTGAACTAATGCCATTTAAATTTAATAAAAACTACAATTTGATCTTATCGAAAATGGTTAAAAAAATTTTATTCATTACCAATTCAGATGATTACCAACAAAACAAAGAAAAACAAGATGTTGTAAAAGAATACGAAAAACAAATTGACATAATGGTCTATAAACTCTATGACTTAACTTATGATGAAGTTTTAACAATTGACAAAGAATTTACATTATCTGAACAAGAATACAACACCTTTAAAATTTAAAAGATAATATAAAAATATTAGATATCTGGCTAATAGACATCTGTGTATATTTCATGGATTCTTATTATATTATAATAAAGAAAGGAAAAAATATGACAAGCAAAACATTTAATTTGGGGGAGTTAAAAACTCTCATTGCTTATGATTTATCACCTTGTGAAATTTCAGCAGAAGATATCCATAAGGAAAATTCACAGTTATGGACTTCATTTTTATTAGGAAAAGAATCTTTTAGTTTGCCAAATACGACCTTATTAACAAAACTAAATAGACAAGATGCAGAAAATGCATTTAGAGAAGCGGTAAAAAAAGCAAGCTCAAAAGAAAAAATAACAAAATTGTTTGTAGTAGATGTAAGTGATAAGAAAGCGTTTATTGAAAATAATTAATAATATTTTTTAGTATAATCCAAAGAGGTTCTTAAAAAACATTTTAAGAACTCTTTTTTTATCTATAACTTCCGACTTTTCTACCAGATGACAGATGAATCATATTTTGTTATTTTGCCGTTTGAGTCGGTTCTATAACTTCCTGTTCTTCGTCCTGTCGAATCATAAACATTTGTTCTTCCGCTAGAATTTGTACGATATGTTTCAGTTCTTCTGCCTGAATTATCATATCTTGTATAACCACTAGAGGTTTGTCTTACGGTACTTGTTTTTCTCCCCATATTGTCGTAAGTTGTGTAACCAGAAGAGGTTTGTTTTATCATTCCTGTTTTACGTCCATACTTATCATAAGATGTTGTAGTATAGAGCCACTTGTCCTGTAACTACCCGTTTTTCTGCCATAACTGTCATAAGAATTTACTGTTGAGCAAAATCCATAACTTGCAACAAAACATAACGTCAATAACGTCAATAATGTCAAAAATATTTTCTTCATAATTTTTCCTTTTATTTACATAGCGATTTCAAACAAAATTTGTTCATATTTAAAACAAAATCTTTTAATTACTTTAACACTATAACCTATCCCCACGTCAAAAACGGACATAAATTTATTAGATAAAATTTGCTAATAATAGGACAAAATGTTAAATTTTGCTTTTTATCACTTGAAAAACACTAAATTATCGGTTATAATGTATTTGGATAACCCTAGATGTATGTCCTGCTATGCAGAGTCTCTAGGGTTTTTGCTTTGTTATATCTTGAAACCTACTAATACCATTCAATAAATTTTCCATATCAGTAGAAAGTAAATGTAGCATATTTAAAACAAGTTGATATTGTTCTTGAGGTGTTTTGTTGCCATTGATTATCATCTCGTGATGAGAAATTCTATTTCTTAATCTTAAAATCGCAAGCAAATCATTTTGAATAGGTGCAATTTTTCTTAACTCTTTTTCTGGAACATAATTCGGAAATACAGCTTCAAAAAAGCCTTTTTTATCCCAAAATTTTGGCTTATATGATTTTGTACATAAATGTACCCAAAATCCAAGTGTCATTTCAGAAATCAGTCTATCGTTAGTAACATTTTTACCAGATTTTTTGATTTTATTTTCAGATTCAAGTAATTTTTTATATTCTTTATCAGCTAAAAATTTTTGTTGAGTAAGCTCTTTTACAAGCCAATCTTCACATATAAGTTTATCAATAGCATTACAAATTCTGTTTCTTAAAGATATTTCAAGTAAAGATAACGCAGGGTAAAAAGATTCTGCCAAACGCAAATTGTAAATGTATTTATCTAAAAGAACTTCATCACACTCCTTACCATAAGCACGAAGCCTAACAGGTGTAATTATTTCAACTAATTCTTTTTTATCCTTAATTTCTTGCATAAGACAATTATACCATATTTTATATTCATGGTTAAATGTTTTATCATAAAAAGTTTAACTTTATTTCTCTATGAAATATTTTTAAATTAAGTGTAAAATATGAATGCCATTCAAAAATATTAAATTAATGTTAATTATAAACGATTTTCTTAAAAATCGTAAATAATTATAATGGTGGGGAGTATAAATAGGATAGATTTTGAAATTAGTAAAACTTAAAAAAGTAAATTTAGCAGAATATAGTAAAACTTCAAATTGTGAAGTTTATATTTTGCATGTTAAAATTGACGATATTAGGAAAAGAGCAGACGAAATTACATCTACACTTCGTAATGACAGTTGGATAGAAAGTTTAACTCCTGATTTAAAATTAGCTTATGATGCAAGAGCAAGAAGAACAATTAATACGATTATAAATAATATTCTAGTTAAAGTAAAAGATGTAGTAACAAAGGATTTTGGCGAATATTTGGTATCAATGTCAGCAAAAGATGCCTTAAGAGAATATAAAGGTCACGGTGATATTCCTCTAGCAGAATTACTAGGTAAAAAACTTTCTGGAAATTCTGGGTTTGATTTCCATAGTGTTACAGAGAATAGGGTTATTTCTTTTGGTGAGGCAAAATATTCTGGAAGTATTAATCCATACAATGATGCTCTTTCTCAAATTTGTGAATTCATTGAAGATAAAAAGGATCTTGCAGATATTTTACATTTAAGAAATTTTGTTTCTCAAGATAGCATTAAAAAACTAGAGGATGGAGAAAAAGCCTTTGTTGCGGCATTTTCAATTAATTCAAAACGAACTAAACGGATATTTGATAATATATTAAAACGTTCTGCTCATTTTAATAACCTGCTTGCGTACAAAGAGCTATATTTAATTGGGGTTGAAGTATGACAATAAATAACATAATTAACGGTGAAAATATTGAACAGGAACTTTTTGAAATTTTAAAAGATTTTCATGAAAATGGACCAACTAATCCTTATATGTTAGAAAAACTGTCATATATTAAGCGTTTTCATCCTATTGTTTTTCAAAAATATGAAAGTCGTTTAATGTTCATTATGGGATTATTTTATAAAACAACTGAACCAAATTCATTTTTAGAGGAAATATATTCTATTTATTCAAAAACCATAAGTGATGTTATTGGCAAAACGTATACACCAATGCAAGCAAATGCTTATAGAAACATTAGAGATAAGGCTTATTTTTCTTTTTCTGCTCCAACGAGTTCTGGAAAATCTTATTTGTTCAGAGATTTAATTAAAGAAACTAATGGGGATATTGTTATTGTAGTTCCATCTCGTGCATTAATTTCTGAGTATATTTATGAAATTTTAGATCTTTTAAAATTAGATAAAGATGTTTTAGTTATGCAATTTATTGAACTAGTAAATTTAAAGCATACTAAACGAAGAATATATGTAATAACACCAGAACGAGGCAATGATTTATTTGCTAATATAGATAAATTAAATGTAGAGTTGTTCCTGTTTGACGAAGCTCAACTGTCAGAAGAAGAAATTCGAGGTATGCGATTTGATGCATTGGTTAGAAGAATAAATACCTATTTCACTAATGCTACAAAAGTTTTTGCTCATCCATTTGTAGAAAATCCAGAGGCTCAACTTATGAAACATAAGTTTAATGTTAATTCATCTTCAGCAAATTATACACAAAATGTTGTTGGTAAAATATATTCTTATATTGATAAAAACAAAAATTTCTATTATTTTAGTCCCTACGAGAATTCACCCAACATGCATCCGGTGAAAGATGATATTATTGAAACTGTTTTAAAAGCTGGTGGAACATTACTTATATATACTTCAAAAACTAGTATATATTCAAAAGAATATTTAAAAACTTTTGATAAATATATAAGATTGTGTACTAAAACTCTTGATAAAGATGCTCTTGATTTAATAAACGAACTTAAACAATACTTAGGCGTAACTGAATCAAAAAACACAAAGAAATATTCGCAAATGCTCAAATTAATGGAAAAAGGTATTGTTATTCACCACTGTTCTGTACCATTAAAAGCAAGATTAATAATTGAACGTTTTGTGAATAAAGGTTTTGCAAAAATTTGTTTTGCTACATCTACGTTAACTCAAGGAATAAATATGCCCTTTGATATGGTATTTATAGAAAATTTCACTTTTAATGCTAAAACCGATGAATTAAAACTTCTTGAAATGAAAAACTTAATTGGGCGAGCAGGAAGAACAACAAATTCGGTAAACAAATTTGACTATGGTTATGTCCTTATCCATAAAGCTAATCTTAAAACATTCACGAATAGACTTAAGGGAACAACTAAAATAAGCACTTTTTCTCGCTTAGATGATATGTTAGAAAATATAAATGAAGATTTTCAAGATATTGCTGAAGCAATTCGTGATAATTCATTTGATAATGAATTGAGGATTACACAAAAACAAAAAAGTAGAATCGTTGAAGCATTAGAAAATAATATCCTGTCAAATAAAATTAAATTTTTACTTGATACTTTTTTACCAAATGGAAATCCAATAAAAGGTGACGAATATAACCAATTAACAGATACACATAGACAAGAAATAAAAAACATATATAAAGAAATTTATACTTTACATCTGAGAAGAAAAGAAATGAGTATTGGAGAAAAAGCCGTATTAAGTACTACAATACCTATATTATTATGGAGAATACAAGGTAAAACATTTAAAGAAATTGTTTCTATTAGGTTTGATTTTTTATCAAATAAGAAGCAACAACAAGAAATTAAAAAACTATATAAACAAAAAGATATAACATATGAAGAGTGCTGTGCTCGTCTAGAAAATTTAAGAATACATTACAGCCAAAAATTTGCAATAATTCCAAATAAAAACGCTACTCAAAGACCTTTATTTGACACGAAAAAGACAATTGAAAATATAGATTATGATATATTAATCTGGGATACCTATGATTATATAGATAAAGTTATATCTTGGGCTCTATCAGATCCATTATCTGCGACTTTTAATCTATATTATCAGAAAACAAGGGATGACAGAGCACTAGCAATGTCAAATTATATAAAATATGGAACTAATGACAATACTGAAATTTGGCTAATGAAGTACGGGTTTGATTTTGAAGATATAGAATGGATAAAAGGGTATGTTGATAGCATTGACGAAAATGAAATAATATTTAAAAATAATATATCGGAACTTTCTGATACTAAAAATAATCTCATAGAAAGATATGTCAATACAATTGTAGAATAAAATGTTTAATTCTATTCGATTTTTAAAAGTTTAAGCAAAATAGTATATAATTCTTCAAAACTTTTTTCGTGCCTCCAGATGGAATCTGCTAAACGATAATACAAGTAGTTTTCATTAATATTATGATTTTCAATACGTTTTAGATAACAATATGTTCTTTTAAATTCTCTGATTTCTTTTTTCGTAAAGCCTTTTTCTACTTTTGAAGATAAAAGGCATTTACTCACAAATACTTTATTTTCGTAAACATAAAAATATGCATATTTTTCAAAAAACTTTCTAAATCTACCTTTTTGAGGTTTTTCAAGATAGTATTTTAAGAGTTCTTCTTTCTGATACTCAAAAATTTCTTTTCTAAAGACTCCATAATATTCACTAATACAACTTGTACTTAAATTAACTAATTTACAGGCTTTTTGAGGTGGTATATTTAAACAAAAACTTCTAATTATTATATCAATATTTTCTGAAGAATTGTATTGAAACATTAACTGTAAATTCTTTTGTTGAAAAACATCTTTTTTGTTTTCTAAAACAGTAATAACACCGTTGTTATTTGAAATCAAGTCCTCTTGGACAAGATAAGTAATTAAATTTTCAAGAACAACCTCATCTGTATCAATAAATTGAGTAATATCGTTAATTGTGCAACATTTCAATCTTTGGCAGAGCTTTAATACTTTGTCTTTCATTTAATAGTCCTTTCAATACATATTCATCAAAATCATCAATTGAGTTTGTTTTAGATAGTTTTTCTATTTTTTCAAGTAGTTTTACAAGTTGTCTAAATTGATTGGTACGTGTTGCAAGATAAGTTATTGCATCATCAGTAAAATTAAGTTCTGTCATTGATTCAAGAATTTCTTTGATGTCGTTTTCATCAAAATGTTCAAACTTCAATTTTTTGTAAATTCTATCGTCAAAATGTTTGAATCGAGCAATTTTCTTATCCATCATTCCCATTCCAACAAGTACAATCGGAACTCCTGTGTTATCTTGAATATCTCTTAAAACTTCAATTGCATTTTTATTTCCGACAAGATAATCCACCTCATCTACAACTATAATTTTGGGTTCAAATCTTAAATGTTTTAAAACCAAATTAAAATTCTCTTGCATAAAGAAGAATGGTCGTTCTCCAAGTTCTTCGACAATAACTTTGAGTAAACCATTTTGAGTCATTTCATTATTTGCTCTAACGTAAATGGCATCATTTCTTGTTGCCCACCAAATTACAGAGTGAGTTTTACCTAATCCATGTTCACCATAAACTAATGCTAATTTTGGAATATTAGGCGGAAGCTTTTGAACCTCGTCAAGTAAGGCTATGAGCCGTTTTACACTTTTAGTTTTTATAAATACATTCTTCATTTTTCTCCTTTCTTAGTTTTCGTATAGATTAAAATATTCATCACTTCTAATGTATTGAGTAAGCCAAGTTCTATCTTCAGCATTGGTGCAACCATTCTTCATTAGCCACTCATATTTTTCATAATTTGAAGTAAAAATTGGTCTGTTCATTTGCTGTTCACGAGGTGTTCTAACTCGTTCACGTTTTGGCTTTTCTTCAATAATTGGTTCTATTTCTATCTGTTGTTCTTGTTCTATTTCAAGAACTTGTAACTCATCAGAAGTAAAATTCTTTTTAATTTGTTTTACTAATCTATTTTTAATTTGTTGTTGTTTTTTATACTGTTGTTTGTACTCTTCCATATCCTTGACTGTACCGAGTACATTTGCCATTGGGTGAACTTTTTGAACACGTTTTGCTACGCATAAGAATTCACCCTTTGAGGAATAAACAAATATTTTAGATAAATCAAATAGGCTGTAACGTATAAATACTTGCTCTCTTAAGCCTAATATTGCCTCACTTCTGTAATGCATATTTAAGAATGTAATTCCGTGCTTAGTTATTGTTCGACATTCAGTTTTCATCATTAATGTATTTAATATATTTATATTAATATGTTGTTTCTCTACTGAATTGAGCATCTCTTGAATACTCTTTGAACGATTATTGGGGCAAGGCTTTTTGTTGTGAAACTCTAACCAACAGTTTATATATTTAATTACTTCTTGTACGGTTGGAATGTGATTATTGGTTTCATTTTCGTGTAATTTTAAATGTAATTTTTCACCACGTTTCATCCACGCTGGTTTATCTTCAATGCTTGTTCCAATGTATGATGGCATCATTTTTTCAAATTCTTCTTGGAATTCTCTAAAAAATCTTTCTATTACTTTTGCCCTGGCATTATATGGTTTAGCAAAAACTGAATGTATATTTAAATTTGCATAAACACCATTAAATCCATCTTCGTCAAAATCACAATGTTGAAAATATTTTGACTTAAAGGCTCGACCATTATCTTGATAAACTACTTTAGGAATAACACCTAAATTTAAAATACTATTTCTTAAAGCACTTGCGATACATTGAGTATTTTCAGTCATCATAATTTCATAACCTACGAGTGCTGTTGATTTCCAATCCAAAAAGCCAACGAGAGTTGCTCTCGTTGGCTTACCTGTAAATGGATTGATAACTTGAAAATTTAGAACGTGACCATCAGCAATAATTATATCTCCCACTTCTATTTTAGAAATATCTCTTTCAATATATGGTTCAACTTTGTCGTGGTAGGCTTTCATACCCTCACGTTTTAAAACCCATTCAGCATAATTATTTTTTCTAAAGTTTTCAGCATATCTTTTGAAAGTTAAATCACAAGGAAGATTTTCATAACCTTGCTTGCGAAGAATTTCCTTTGTTAATTTTATTGCTTTGCCATAATTAAATTTATTTTGATGTAATAGAAATCTTAAAAGAATATGTTTCATTTCATCAGTTAGAATTGTGTTATACTCTCCCTGTTTATTAAATTTATACTGAGGAACTAAACACTCTGCGTTTTCATATCTCTCATAACTTTTAACCCAACGGTGAAGTGTGCCGATTGATATTGTTCCGATAAATTTGAACACTTTAGGTAAGTACATTCCAGAATTGTATAAATCCAAAAACATTGAATCAGCTTCTTTTTTAGTTGAAAATCGTTTTCGATAATTAAGAAGTGCTTTTACAATATCTAATCTTGCAAGTGAAGTTAGTCTTGCACTTTCTGATACAAAAGTTGTTGGTTGATAATTTAGTGGAACCAGTGCTGTTGATTTTGGATTACCCTCACGAAGTTTTTGTTGTATCTCTGGTTCTAAAGAGGAGTAAAGAATCTCGTAAGATGTTCCACCATTGACTTTTACTTCACTAGCAATATATTTACTTTCCGGTTTATTTATTTCTAAACGTAAAGAACGATTCGATTTCAAACCTTTTGCTTCAGCTACTCTATTTATATTTATATATATATTAGTATTATTTTCTTTTTCTTCAGTCATGGTATTAAGAAGAATAACTCTGAATCAGAAGAATTGGAACACTAATTTCGACCTTTGTGTCAGTTTTGAATCAATTAAAACTTTCCATGACTTTGGAAATTTGAAAAAAATTTTTTCCTAATTTTTCGGCATTCTTTCGGACTCAAATTTCAAATGTCTCATTGCCGAACGTAATCAATTTATCCGTTCAAAGGTAAACAAACTCTAAAACACAGCCATAGTCTATATTTAAAACCATGAAAAACGTTGCCAAGGCATGAGTACAAAATGGGACTTCTGGAGTACTTTGGCGAACGGATAAAATGATTTTTCCGACCTCTGAAATGCCCTCACACAGCCAACTTTCACAAATTAATCAATCTAACCGTACAAAATCAGTTTACTCGTTAAATTACAAAGTCCGCCAACTGCGGGCTTTCAGTGTTTTTAAATGGTCTTAATGCTCTTTTGTGGACTAAAAAATGGAGACGAGGGGAGTCGAACCCCTGTCCAAAACGGATTTTAATAAACCTCTACGAGTGTAGATAACAATTTTCTCGAAATATTCAGGAAGTATCAGAACCCTGCGAATATTTCAAAGTGTTTTTTGCGGAAACACAAACCTCCAACGGTTGTCTTGATACATCTACCGTCATCAATGCACTGCCACTTGCATAATGGACCCATAAAACCGGCAAGCTGGGTTCTATGAGTAGCTATAATTAGCGACTTACGCTGCTAAAGCTTGAGCTCTAGAGAAGTCTGCTTTAATTACGTTGTTAGCATTTAATTTGTTTTGCTCGTTGATAACCGAGAACAGCGCTCGGACCCGCAATTTATCTCAACCGAACGTCCTGTCAAATCCAAAACGTCCCCATGAAATAATCTAAATTTTTAATGTACAAATCTGTTTTTACCCTTTTCAAAAAGCGATGATTTGAAAAAGGTATTTACTTTTAATGTCCTGTATTCTATATTATAACCGCTTTTTAATTAATTTCAAGGGGTTATAAAAAGAAAGCATTATTTTAGGTATTTTTGTAAAATTAATTTTTTCAAAGCATTTGAATAAACCGCTTTTGGCTCAATTGCAAGAACTTTATCCAATGTTTCTATTGCGCCTTTATAATTTTCCAATTTTTTTTGCACAACTGCCTTGTAATACAAAGCATCAATAAACTTAGGATCAAGCTCTATAGCCTTATCAAAATCAGCTATTGCAGATTTTAATTTTTCATTACTTGCATCTTTATCTGCCAAAAGTGCTTGCGCACGGTTATAATAAGCGTCAATCATTTTGTGGTTTAATTCAATAGCTTTTGTGTAATTTTCGTATGCAGTTTCGTATTCACCGATATGATGAAAAACTATTGCTATTGAAAAATAAGGCATAGCCTCATTGGGATTTAGCGCAATTGCTTTGTCTAATGAGTGTAAAGCCTCATCAAATTTCCCTTCATTTGTTTCTGATATTCCTTTATCCAAATAAAATTTATAATCGTGTTCCATTTTTTATTCCTTTTTCTAAAAATTTTATCTGAAACAAAAGCCGTTTACAATATCTTAAAAATTAGTTATAATCAAATTATGAATATTCTTTTTATAACAGACTTATATCCAATTAAAGATAGTGAAAAAACAACTCCGAGAACGCTTTTTGATTTTGTCAAAGAATGGAAAAAACAGGGAAATAAGGTTGATGTTTTAAAACCAAATTTTATCTTAAATTCTTTTATACGCAAAAAACCGTATTATAAAACCGGAAGATATAATGATGTTTATAATGTAAATTATTGGACTCCGTTTTGGTTTAATGTTCATGCAAAATTGCAGAATTTGCCGAAATATGATATTGTAATTGCGCACATGCCATCAGGAATTTTGTTTGCAGATAAATTGGGTATTCCTTTCATCGCAGGAATTCACAATTCTGATATTGAAGTTTTAACAAAGCCGATATACAAAATCCACTTTAAAAAAAGATTGGAAAAAGCTTTGAAAAATGCGAAATTAATTGCCTGTAGATCTTTTGTTTTAAAAGAAAAATTGTTGAAATTGTACCCTGAGTTTGAAGAAAAAATTTTTGTTGCGCCATCTGGAGTTGATGAAAAATTTATTATAGATGCAGGAGATAAAAATTTACACTTTCCCATAAAAGTTTTAACTTGTGCGTATTTCAAAAAGAGAAAAAATATTGATAAAGTTATAGAAGCTTGCAATGGGGTGGAAAATATTGAATTGACAGTGATTGGGGATGGAAAAGAACGAAAAACTTTAGAAAAGATTGATAAAAATGTAAAATTTTTAGGAAGCCTCCCTCATGATAAAGTTCTTGAAAAAATGAGAGAAAATGACATTTTTGTCCTGCCTAGTGTGGGTGAAACGTTTGGTATGGTTTATTTAGAGGCTATGGCAAGTGGTTGTATCACTGTTTGCACAAAAGGTGACGGGGTTGATGGAATTATAAAAAACGGTGAAAATGGTTTTTTAGTTGAACCAAATTCTAATAGCGTGAAAGAAACACTTCTTAATATAAAAAATATGGATATAAAATCCTTAAATGTCTTGCGTAACAATAGTTTTAGTACAATTAAAAACTATACATCCGCCATTTGTGCGGAAAGATATTTGCAACAAATTTTAAAGATTTTGTAAAGATTGACATCATGTAGACATGTTTTTGGTAGTATTAAGTCTGGGTTGGTGATTTACCCTTTTTGTAGAGTAGCCGAAAACCTTATGACCCGAAAGGAAAGAATTAATGAACAAAATTTTAATCGTACTTTTGACACTTTTATTTAACATTCAGCAAGCTAATGCTTTTAACATTGATACGTTTATGGATAAAAACGTTGCGCCGGTGTCCGATGCTATCGCTGCGGTTATTTTCCATCCAATTCATGTTTTTGGTGCTGATGTGCCGATTATTATATTTTGGATTTTGTTCGCAGGAATATTTTTCACTTTCTATTTGAGAGGTATTGCTGTTTGGGGCTTTAAACATGCTATTGAAGTTGTTTGTAAACCTAAAAAATCTGGTGGTGACGGGTCTGGTGAAACATCTGCGTTTCAAGCTTTGATGACTGCATTGTCAGGGACTATTGGGCTTGGAAGTATTGCTGGTGTTGCTATTGCGATTTCAATGGGCGGACCTGGTGCTGCTTTTTGGATTATAGTAGGTGCGCTTTTGGGTATGTCTTTGAAGTTTGTAGAAGCTTCTTTGGCGGTAAAATACAGAAGATTTAACCTTGATGGTTCAATTTCTGGTGGTCCGATGCACTATATGGCACATGGTTTAACTCGTAAGAAAATGAGATGGTTAGGTCAACCTTTGTCTGTAATGTTCGCAATTCTTTGTATTTGTGGTGGTATTACAGGTGGTAATATGATTCAAATTAATCAGGCTGCAAACCAATTTGTAAATGTTTGCGGTGGTGAAAACGGCTTTATGCACAATTTCCACTGGGTAATTGGTTTGGGGATGGCAATTGTTGTTGGGTTAATTGTAATCGGTGGTATTAAAAATATTGTTAAAGTTACGGAAAAAATTGTTCCGTTGAAAATTTTTATATATTTGTTTGCAGCAATGGCAGTAATTATTTGTAATATCAAACTTGTTCCGCATGCTGCTTGGATTATTGTAAAAGAGGCATTTAAACCTGAATCAATTTATGGTGGCATGTTTGTTGCAATGATTATGGGGTTAAGACGTTCAGTTCAGTCAAACGAAGCAGGTACTGGTTCTGCCCCTATTGTTTATGCGACTGTAAAAACTGATGAACCTTTATCTCAAGGGTTTGTAGCATTGCTTGATCCGTTTTTAACAGGTTTTATGTGTACATTAACAGCTTTTGCTATTGTAATTACAGGTGTTTATAAAACTCACGCCGGTCATACATCAGGTATTGAAATGACATCAGATGCTATTTCTTCTGTAATGCCATTCTTTCCAACACTTTTGGCTGGTATTGTTTTGCTATATGCTTTGTCTACAATTATCAGTTGGGCTTATTATGGTCAAAAATCTTGGAACTTCTTGTTTGGAGAAGGCAGAAAAAGAACTTTGACTTTCCAATTTATATATTGTGCATTTATTTTAATCGGTTCAGTATTAAACGTAACTTCTGTAATTAATATTACGGATGCGATGATGATTGCAATGTCTATTCCGAATATTATTGCGATGTATATCTTAGCTCCTGAAATCAAAAAAGATTTGGCAGAGTATTGCAGAATACACCAAATTGGTAAATGGATTAATAGAGATTGGTTAAAGCCGGCAGAAGTACCTGCTGAAATTGATGAGGAGGATGAGGTTTCATGTCAGATCAACAAATTATCATAACAGTTTCAGGCGTAGATAAAGTTGGTATTGTTGCGAAAGTTTCAGCGGTATTAGCAAAGTTTGAAGTAAATATTGAAGATATTAAACAAACTCTTATGCAAGGACATTTTGTGATGTTTATGTTGGGTAATATTGAAAAATCAAGTTATTCTTTTAAAGAAATCAAAGATGCTTTGACTAAAACCGGTGAAGAACTTGGGATGGAAATTTGGATTCAAAGAAAAGAAATCTTTGATAATATGCACAATATTTAATTTTTGAGGATTTTGATTTGAAGATTTTAGGTATAGATCCCGGAATTGGTATTGTTGGATATTCTCTTGTCGAGTTTGATGGAGAAAATTCTGTTTTGTTGCATTCCGGCTCTATCCAAACGCAAAAAAATTCTAAAGAATCTGCTAGATTATTAGAAATTTGGGAAGATATGAATACAATTATAGACAAGTACAAACCTGACTGTTCGGCGATTGAAAAATTGTTTTTCTTCCGGAATAGGACTACTGTTATGCCGGTTGCTCACGCTAGGGGAGTTATTTTAACTGCCTTAGAAAAATACAAAATTCCAATTTATGAATATACTCCAATGGAAGTTAAGCAGGTTTTGACAGGTTATGGCAGAGCAGATAAAAAAGAAGTTGAACAGATGGTGAAATTTTCTCTTGGTGTAGAAAATCTTCCGAAGCTTGATGATACTGTTGATTCTATTGCAATTGCAATTTGCCATACCCGTTCACTTGTGTTAAGATAAAACTTATGGAAATAAATTTTATTTTATTAAAACAGATTGCGATTTTGAGTGCGTTTTTCGGAGCAGTGCTTGGGGCTATTACATTAATTCCTTATTTAGGAGTTATCTCGTTTGTGTTTTTAATATCTCTTATCGCTCCGCTTGTAATTTGGCTTTTGGTTAAATACAACTGTTTGTCACTCTCGTCGACCAAAGATAGTGTAATTGTAGGTGCAATTGCAGGCTTTGTTGCATATTTAGGATTTTCTATTATATATGTGCCTATATCAGTTTTGTTGATGAAAGTTTTTCATCTTGCAGCAAATGTCGGTGTTGGATTTATGCTTGGCAATGCGACTTTCTTTTTGCTTGTTGTAATCTCTCTTTTTATGGGAGTTCTTGGAGCTACAATTAACGCTTTTACAGGTTTTTTAACATTTTATGTATTAGATTTTATTAATTCAATAGAGAAAAAGGGAAAATAAATGGCAGAATTTCATTCAAAAATAAAAACAATCGAGTGGGTAGATAATTATTCAAAAATGGTAGATCAAACTGTTTTGCCGTATGAATTTAAGTATGTAAAAATTACAACAGGGCAGGGGATGTTTGATGCTATCAAGACTATGATTGTCAGAGGTGCGCCGGCTATTGGTGTTGCGGGGGCGCATGGTGTTGTTTTATATGCACAAGAGTTGGCAGAAATGGGACTTTCTCGTAATGAATTTGTTAAGCAATTAATGGAAAAAGCTGATTATATGGCAACTTCTCGCCCAACAGCAGTAAATTTGATGTGGGCTTGCGCAAAACAAAAAGAAATTATTGAAAATTCTAAATCAGATATAGAGGAAATTGTTGAAGAGTTAAAACAAAACGCAATAAGACTTGAAAATGAAGATATCGCAATCAATAAAAAAATCGGTGATTATGGCGCAGAAGTTGTACCAAAAGGCGCAACTATTTTAACCCACTGCAATGCAGGAGGATTGGCAACAGTCGGTTACGGAACTGCATTAGGTGTTGTGCGTTCTGCATTTGCTAACGATCCGACAATTCAGGTTTTTGCGGATGAAACAAGACCTCGTCAGCAGGGTGCAAGAATTACGACTTTTGAACTTACAATGGATGGAATTCCGACTACTTTGATTACAGATGGAATGTGTTCATATTTTATGAAAAAAGGCATGATTGATATGGTAGTTGTAGGTGCAGATAGAATTGCCGCAAATGGTGATACCGCAAATAAAATTGGAACTTATACAGTTGCAATTGCCGCTAAATACCATAATATTCCTTTCTATGTTGCTGCTCCATTATCAACGATTGATACAAGTATTAAAACAGGTGATGAAATTGTTATTGAGGAACGTTCTCACGAGGAAGTTACACATATCAATGGCAAAATTATTTGTGCGCCGGATGTAAAAGTAATTAATCCTGGATTTGATGTAACTCCGCATGAGTTGATTGCAGGAATTATCACAGAAAAAGGTATTTTAAGACCGGATTACAAAACATCAATCGCAGAGGCATTTGCAAAATAAAGGCATAGGTCTATAGGGCTATGAGCTAGATATGAATAAAAATGTTAAAAAGCGTTTTGGAAAGAATTTGCAAAAATATAGGCGACAAAGAAGATTGTCACAAGAAGAATTGTCTTTGGAACTTGATTTAGATGGCTCTTATATCGGAAAAGTCGAAAATGCAAAATTAAACATAACACTAGACAAAATAATTGCAATTGCGGATTATTTTGAAATCGATGTCGTTGAGTTGTTTAAATAGTAATTTATTGATACATTTTAGCCCGAATTTGTTTGATTTCCGAAATTGTTTCAGGGTATTTATCTGTTAACAGTTCTCCAATTGATTTGTAGAGATTAAGGATTGATTGCTCAATATTTTTATGGTTCATACTGACCATATCACAAGCCATTTCCTCATTAGACAATGCAAGTCTTGTCATATCACGAAATCCACTTGCAGCCATTTCAAGAGCCAGCGGATTGTTTTTTGTTGCTAATACAAGAGCTTGTGCCAAAACCATAGGCATGTGGGAAATCATTGCTGCCGCTTCGTCGTGTGCTTCAGCCGTTGCAAAAATCGGTTTTGCACCAACAAATTCAATTATTTCAATAAGAGGCTCAATTGCTTTATTTCTTAGCTGCTTAGTTGCGCTTATTAACACCCACTTTGCTCCCTTAAACAAACCCTTAAACGAATTTTCAAATCCTTTATGCTCAGTTCCAGCCATAGGGTGTGACGGAATAAAATTGTAAGGTCTTTGTTTTTGACAAACAAATTGTTTTAAACTGCAAACATCAGTTACGATTGTTTTGGGGGTCAAAATATTTTCAAGTTCATCCAGCACCTTGAGAGTTTTGTTCATCGCAGTGCAAACAAATACTATATCTCTGTCTTTTAAGACATCAAAAGTTTTAAAAATCCTGTCGCCATTTTGTGATTGAGATACTGCGACAACATCGTAAACCTCGCTCAAATCTTTGAATAGCGATCCACCTATTAATCCTAAACCAATAATTCCTATTTTCATAAGAAAATTTTATCATAAAAATTAATATAAGGGCTTGACTGATAGCTACTCTAATGTAGTAAAATGATTTTGTTATGAAAAAATTTTTATTATTATTTATTTTAACAATAGGATTGATTATTGGAGGTAAAACTATGGCAAAAGAAGTTTTGACTGAGAAACAACAAGATATTGCAATTATCGCATCATATACTGCTGTTGGAAATTTGACGTATTTGGATACTGCTATTAACAAAGGTTTGGATGACGGTTTGACAATAAACGAGATTAAAGAAATTTTAATTCAAATGTACGCTTATTGCGGTTTCCCTAGAAGCTTGAACGGTTTGGGAACTTTGTTGGCTGTTACCGACAAACGTAAAGAAGCCGGTAAAAAAGATGTTGAAGGCGTGGCAGGAACTCCATTAGTTGGTGATAAATTGGAAGTCGGAACAAAAGTTCAGACAGATTTGGTTGGTTCGCCTGTAGAAGGTAGACTTTTTGATTTTGCACCGGCAATTGATGAATTTTTAAAAACTCATTTGTTTGGCGATATTTTTGCAAGAGGAGTGCTTACTCACGAAGATAGAGAAGTTGCTACAATTGCTGCACTTTCTGCAATGGAAGGAGTTGAACCACAATTGAAAGCTCATATTCAAATGGGCAGAAATACCGGTTTAACTAATGAACAAGTTGAAAAAATTATTCAAGTTACTAAAAAAGGTGGCGTTTTCAAGCTTGGCGAAGAAAATAAAGCTTATGCAAAATATTTTGTGGGTGAAAGTTACTTAAATCCTTTGACATCACAAGGTGTGCATTCTGCAAATGTAACTTTTGAACCAAAATGCAGAAATGATTGGCATATCCACCATAACGGCGGACAAATCCTGCTTGTAACAGATGGCAGAGGTTGGTATCAAGAATGGGGGAAACCTGCTCAAGAATTGCACAGAGGAGATGTTGTTAATATTCCGGCAGAAGTAAAACACTGGCATGGCGCAGCAAAAGACAGTTGGTTTTCTCATGTAGCAATTGCAGTTCCTGCAGAAAATGCGACAACTGAGTGGCTTGAAAAAGTTAGTGATGAAGATTATAGTAAATTGAAATAATAAACACAAAAAAGGTAAATAAATGGAAATAATAGATGTACTAACCCCGAGAGGACTTGTTTTGAAAGGTGCTATGTGGGGCAATTCAGACACAATGAGTACTGTTGTAATCATGATGAGCGGTATTTGCAGTAACGTTTTTCAAAATGCGCTTTTGCCGGCGGCAGGTGAATTGTTGAGTAAAAACGGGATTGCATTTATTGCTGGCCAGGCGATGGATGCGTTTTCATTCATAAGTTATTCAAATCTTAAAACAGGAAAACAAACTACAACCGGAGTAGTAAATGATGATTTTAGTTTGGCTTATGAAGATGTTGAAGCTTACGTAAAATATGCGAAAAATCTTGGTTTTACAAAGATTATTCTAGCAGGGCATTCTCTTGGATCAAACCGAGCTATTCATTATCTCGCAAATACTACAGATGATTTTGTAAGCAATTTTATTTTGAGTGCGCCGGTTGATTTAAGACACTTTTTCGATATTATTCCTGAAAAAGAAATGTATCTTGAAACTGCTCAAAAGTTTGTCGATGAGGGCAGGGGAAAAGATATTCTTCCATTTGCATTTATGGGATTTTCTCCAATGACTGCAAATACACTTCTAGCCTTTTATAACGCAGAGAATTTGAAGAATTGTCCTGTAATCTCAAATGATGGCGAAACTTGTTCTCTTGCACAAATGAAGGTGCAAGGAGCGTTTATAATCGGTTCTCGTGATAGTATGACAAATCATGATGCAGAAGGCTTTGTAAGAAAAATTAATTCATATTGCAATAATCCTGAGCAGAACAGGATTATTGTAATTCCGAATGCCTCTCATATTTATTACGCTAAGCACGAAGAACACGCACAATCGGTTTTGGATTGTGTAAATAGTTTTGACTGTATTGGCGTTGTGTAGTAAAATTGAGGAAAAAGGAGATTAGATATGGATTTGTTAGAACTTTTGAAAAAAAGATATTCTGTTAGAAAATTTGAAGATAAAAAAGTTGAAAAAGAAAAACTGGACTTGATTTTGGAAGCAGCTAGAGTTGCTCCGACTGCTTGTAATTTTCAACCACAGAGAATTTTAGTTTTGGATAACGAAGAAAGTCTTGAAAAACTGAAAAAATGTACTCCATATCATTTTCATGCTCCATTAGCTTTAGTTGTTTGTTATGACAAAACAACAAGTTGGAAACGCAAAGATGGTGACGATATGGGAGAAGTTGATGTGGCAATTGTTACAACTCAAATGATGTTGGAAACTGAAAATATTGGGCTAGGGACAACTTGGGTTGGATATTTTGATAAAGCAGAATTGGTAAAAGAATTTGAAATTCCTGAAAATTTTGTTCCCGTTTCTATTCTTCCGATTGGTTATCCAAAAGAAGGAATTGAGCCAAATCCATTGCATTACGAAAGAAAAGATTTGTCCGAAACAGTGTTTTATAACAAATTTTGATAAGAATGAAATGTAAAGCGTGAAATAAATGTATTGCGTAAGAGATGTTCGGTAGATATTAAGCAACTGGGTTTTGTAATTACTTGAACATCTCTTTATGACATATAGAAAAATTTAATACGAGCTTATAAGCTATCATTATCAATAGTGATTGCGCCTTGTCGAAAAATTTTTAAATCATTTCCGAAAACTCCTGCAACAGTTGACTCTAAACCTTTACAAGGATGACCAAAATCAGGAATTATTAAGTCTGCCAAACCTGTCATGTTTTCTAATGCTTGTTCATAAGTTTTAGCAGACGGTTGATGTGACAAATTAGCACTTGTTGTTGCAAGTACATGGTTAGGAACAATTTCACATATCTCTTTAAAAACTGCATTGTCAGGAACTCTAATTCCAACAGTTTCCATATTAGATGTTATATAATAGGGAGTTTTATCGCTTTTTTCGGTGACTATTGTCAATGCTCCCGGAAAATATTTTTTTATAAGTTTGCACCCGATTTTAGAAATTGGTTTTACATATTCCAACAAGTTATAAGTTTCGTTTGACATTAAAATTAAAGGTTTTTGTGCTTCTCTTTTTTTTATTTCATAAATTTTTTTTACAGCCTTTTCAGAATTTGGTAAACAACCTAATCCCCAAACAGTGTCTGTAACATAGGCAATTACTCCGTCATTTTCTAGTACTTGTTTAATTTGTTCTGCATTCTGTATTATCATTGAAGTTTATCCCTTTATGTTGTAATGTTAACCTTTTTTACTTACTATGCGATACTGAAATAAATTCTGCATGACGTATTATTTTTTTGTCTAGCTTTATCTTTTCAATTTGCTCATTAATCTTGAACTTAATTCTTGAGCGTATTCCATTTTAAAAATTAAGTTTAGTGCGGTGTAGACAACTAGACAAATTCCTCCAATTGAAGCGATTTTAATTATCTCAAAAATTGTTTTTTGTATATGTACAAATTTGTCAAAACTTGCAGCCGCAAAATAGCATATTCCTAATGTAATTCCGCCGGCAATACCCATTTTCAATAAGTTTGTAAATAATCCCTTATAATCCATTCGGACTTTTTTGTAAATTAATGCACCTAGAACGCACGCATTAAACATGGTAACAAGAGAGGTTGATAACGTAATTCCGCCAATTCCCATGTGTAATTTACTTATAAAAATTACGTTCAAAAGATATTTTAAAACGATTGATGAAAAGGCTACAATAAATGGGGTTTTTGAATCATTGAATGAATAGTAAACTCTAGTAATTGAATCTCTAAAAACATAAGGTAAAATTGACACAGACAAGAACCAAAGTGCCTCTGTTACCATAAATGTTGCGTTTGTATCAAATGCGCCACGTTCAAATATTAATCTTACAGAATCCATTCCAACAGTCAAAATTCCTATAATAATTGGGATTGCTGCAAAGAATAAAACTCCAACCCCTTTATTAAAATATGTTTTAATACCTTCCAAATCATTATCTGCAACTAATCTTGCAAAAATTGGGAAAAGTGGAACTAAAAATGCTGTTACCAAAATCCCGACAGGAAACTGGAAAACTCTGTTAGCATATCCGATTGCAGTCCACGCACCTTCTGAAATTGATGATGTGAAAAACATATCGACGTAAATATGGATTTGTCCGACAGTTGAACTCAAAATTGCAGGGAATAGAAGTTCCATTATTTCTTTGAAGTTCGGGTTATTTGTGAATTGAAAATTTGGTTTCCATAAAAAACCGAGTTTTTTTACGTTCGGGTATTGGATTATCAGTTGCAAAATTGCACCAATTGTAGTTGCCCAAGCCAGAGCGTAACCTTTTTGATCGTTCGGTGCTGCTGCTACAACTACTCCAATAATTGCTGCACTCATAATTATTGGTGACAAATTCGGGAGCATAAATTGTTTATAAATAATCAAAATTCCATAATAAATTCCGACAATTCCGCCAATAATCAATAACGGAGTCATAATTTTTAAATGTTCTGCGGCCAAATTAATCATATCTGCTGAACCGCTAGAAATTATTAATCCCATAATTTGACGAGGGAATAAAAACATTATGATTGACAGTAGCAAGAAAAATATTGTTGTTGCAGTCATAAATGTTGAATATAATTTGTTTACATCGTCTGCGGGTTTGTCTTTTAAATTAGGTATAAGTTTTGAAAATACTGCAACTGTTGCGCTATGAAAAGGACCACCAACTCCGCCCAACAAAATTAATGAAAGCGAAGGTATTTGATATGCGTAATAATAGGCATCTGAAACTAATGAGGCTCCGTAGTAGTTTGCAATAATTATATCTCTAATAAAACCTATGAGTTTGCTGACAATTGTTACTACTGCAATCACCCAAGCGGCTTTTAAAACGCTCATTGTTTTTGTATCTTTTTCTGTATTTTCCACTTCTTATCCCTTTATCATCACCTTAAAAATCTGTTTTTATCTGTTTATCTTACCAAATATATTCATTTTCATCTTTTTTTACAAGTTCGATATATAATCTCACTCCCTTTCTTGCGGAGCTTGAATAGAACTCATCAGAGGTAAATGTTATTGAATTTTTTCCCTGTTTAATATATTTAGAAATATCTATTTCTACAAACCTTTTTACACCGAAAACTTCTTTTGGAAGATCAAAGGTTTGTTTTTGTCCGTTTATTGTAACATTAATTGAATTTACGCCAAACTTGTTATCTATTACGATTTTTGCTTTTTTGTCTTTTGAATAAAAATATTGTGTCGCAGTTTGCTGACCTGCTTCTGTTGAAATTATTACTGGTTTTGTTGTCAAACTTATGCCAGTGTAATAATGTTTTAAAATTTTGTCATAAGACAGATGAAGCTCTGACCCCATAAATCCTGCGCCGTATTGGCTCATTCCTACGCCGTGACCAAAACCACCACCCCAAGCATGAATTGACACTAAATTGCCATCGTCATCTTTTGTATTCTCAAACACAACATTTGCACTTGGTAGAGCTTTACCATCTTTTGTCATTAATCTTCTTATAACTAATTCTTTATAAACTTTGTATGTTTGAGAACGGGTTACGACTTCCATTTCCATAATTTTCCCGGAATCACCACGCCTAATGACTTTTATTTCAACCAAATCATCGAGTTTGTCACCTTTATTAAATGCAGGTTTTACAAATCCGGTTGAAGATTGTGCTGCAAGAGTTGATTGAAGTGCATTTTTAAGTTCTTGCGCAGTCCAATCTCTTTCCCATCTGTAATAAGATGAGCGAATATCATACGCATCCGGTCTTGATTGATAATATGCTTTTGCTGCTTCTTCTGATTTTAAGGATGTTTGAGAAACAATGTCTGGTTTTGCTTTTAGGTAAGGTTTTTCGGGTGCCGGAAAAGCTTTGGTTTTCGGATCAGAAAAAGCATTTGAATAGCTTTCTGTGTATCCGCCTGCGGTTGATGAGTATTGTGCTACAATCATATCCCAGTTATGTAGAGCTACAATTCCTTCTGTTTCTGTAACAGCTTGATTTGACAAAGGTCTTTCGGTATTTGCGCCAAAATAAACTTGACTTGCAACAGAATCAACTACGTCGTAGTTACTAGATGCTTTGGTGCGTGGTGAAAGAACATAGTTTCTTGCTGCAACACTTTGAGCTTTCAAGGCTTCTAACCCAAAACTTACAGGCATTTCGTTTGGAACAACGCCTTTCAAATATTCTTCAACTTCAATCATATTGACTAAATTGAATGTGTTATTGTTGCATTTTTTTAGTTCAAATGCGCCGTGATATAAAGCTTGTTTGCCGGCACGTTTCAAACCTGTGACACCCAAAAGCCCGTAGTTGCTTGTGATTTGAACAGGGCCTACAACTTTTTCAGGTTGCGTACTTTCTGGGGTATAAATATTGAACATCCCGTCTTTTAACGTTATTCTTATATTTTGGTTTGCCGGATAATTTCCGATTAGGATTTTGTTATCATAAATCTGTGTATCGCCTGTCCCGAATATTGTTATGTCATTGTATTGATAAGTTCCAAAATTTGTAGTTCCTATACCAACTCGAACAACTTCAGAAGACGGAGTACTTTGAATTACTGCTTGTTGTGCTGCTTGTAATGTCGCAGATGGAATTACAGGCATGTATTGTGCCTCTGTTGGGGCTATTGCTATAAAGCTCATTATAATTGATGTTAATAATATTTTTTTCATAACTTAATTATATGACAAAAAAATTATTCTTCTTCTTGTTGTTCGTTTTTTATTTCACAAATATCTTCTTTTTTATTTTCTGTTTTTTCAGTTATTTGTGGTTCGGATTTTTTGTTTTCTTGTTTATTTTTAATTGGGTTTGCTGGTCTTTCATATGGAACAATATCAAGAGTTTTGGCTGTTTTAGTAATGTTTAATATTTTGTGTATAATAACCGTCACTATAATTACAGAAGATGCTAAAACTCCAGCCAAAGCACCGCCTATAGTCCTAAAGAATGTTTTAACTTTAGAGGTCTGCTTTAGGCATGTTGCACTAATTGCTGCTCCAATAGTAGCTGCAGCAATATTTATGGCATATAAAGCTTGAGAGCCTTTTTGTAAATTATTTTTTGCAAGTTTACCATACTTACCTTGAACATTGTTGACGTATTCTTCAAAGCTGTCATAATTTTTTTCGGGAATTGTACTTTTTATATAATTATCGGAATCAATGTCTTTTACGCCGACAATGAGCCTTCCATCGTCGGTTTTCCCAAATTTTTTTACCCTATCATTATTTTGAAAACTAATATTATTTATCTTATTCATATTATCTATAAAAACGGTCATAAATAATTTTTGCTAGAGAAATTAAAAATTATTACATAAATAAGACGAGGTATTTATCCCGCTAATATTTTTAATATTTATTTCGCTTCAAAAGTTGTGCCATCTTTGGTATCTTTTAGTACAATTCCGCATTCGTCTAATGTAATTCGGATTTTGTCCGCTATATCCCAATTTTTGGCATCTCGAGCTTCTTTTCTGTATGAAATTAAGTCATTCATAGATGAAAATTCTTTGTTTAAAACTTCTGAAACTTTTTTTAATGCGTTTTGGATTTCTTCTTCGCTTAATTGTGGTTTGTCAAAAGTAAAACCTAGAACTGACGCTAATTTAAACAGAATTGTAAATGCGTTCTTGTCATCTTTATTGGCTTTATTTGTCAAATCAAAAAGAACAGCAAGTGCTTTTGATGTGTTCAAATCGTCATCCATTGCCTCGACAAATGCTTTATATTCTTCTGTTTGCGTAATATCTAAATCTTCATTAAGTTTTGTGCGTTTTGCGTTAAGCATTCTTTTTACACCTGCTTGAGCAGAAGAAAGTGCCTCATCAGAAAATTCAACCGGCATTCTGTAATGGTTTGTCAAGATGAAGAAACGAATTGTGTTTGCATCATATTTTTTCAACAAATCATCAATTGTTAAAAAATTACCTAAAGATTTTGACATTTTTTCTTTGTTAATTGTTACAAAGCCATTGTGTAGCCAGTAGTTTACGAATTTGCAACCGTTAGCGCATTCAGATTGAGCGATTTCATTTTCGTGGTGAGGAAAAATTAAATCAGCACCGCCGGCGTGAATATCAATAGTTTTACCCAAATATTTTCTACTCATCGCAGAACATTCAATGTGCCAACCTGGTCGACCTACGCCCCAAGGTGATTTGTAGCCGAATTTTTCATCTTTTTTCCAAAGGGCAAAATCTAATGGATCTTCTTTGTGTTCGCCAACTTCAATTCTTGCACCGCTTTCCAATTGGTCAATCGGTTGTTTTGAAAGATACCCGTATTTAGGGAATTTTTTCACTCTGAAATAAACATCGCCATCCGCTTCGTAAGCATACCCTTTTGCAATCAAATCTTTTACGATAGAAATCATTTCTCCTAAGGTTTTGGTTGCAAATGGTTCAATGTCAGGCTTTAGTGTATTTAGTGCTTTCATAGAGTTTTCAAATTGTTTGTACCAATATTGAGAAACTTGTTCAGGTGTTTTACCTTCTTTTTCTGCTTTTTTAAGGATTTTATCATCAACATCAGTAACGTTCCGGCAATATGTAACATCATAACCTTTGAATTTTAAATATCTATATAAAACATCCCAAGTTATGTAACATCTTGCGTGTCCCAAATGTGCATTATCATAAACGGTTGGTCCGCAAACATACATTTTTACCTTGTTGCCGTCAATTGGTGTAAAATCTTCAACTTTGTTTGTATAAGAATTGTGTAATTTCATATAAAAGCACCTCATTTTCTTCAATATTATCATAAAAATATACTAATCAATTAATTATTTGATGTATTAACTTTTGTAAAAATATCTTATCAAAAGTCAATTATTTATTTTATATATACTTTATATACATGTAAATAAACATAAGGAGAATAATATGGCAGGTGAATTAACAGTTCCGGTAGTTGTGCAATGGAAAGAAAATGGAGCTGTACAAAAGAGAACATTATATGTGCCAAAAGGTACAAAGTTCAATTCGGAAAAATCCGGAGTTCATACAGTAAAAGCACAAAATCAAACTATTTCATTAAACAAAGCTGATGCTTATATTTTGTTAGGAGCATCACATGCTAGTTCTGATAAAGGTGTAAAATACAAGTTGGATCAAAAGGATTTTAACGTATTGCATGAAGAATGGAATAATAGTCGTTCAGAAGAAAGCGGTCAGTTGCGTAATAATACTGCAGTAAGATCTGGAACCGGTGCAGGGCGTATCAGTGCAGCATTCTTTAATACTGGTGGAGAATATGTTGTTAACCGCAAAGAAGGTGGCTCTGAATACAGATTTTCTATTTTTCTTGGTAAAGGAAAATAATTATAAAAGTTTATCAAATATCTCAAATGCCGGTTGGACTAGTTGTTCTACCGGTATTTCTTCGTCTAGCTCAAGGGTAATTGTTTGGATTTGTTTTTCTACACCGGCATAAGTCCCAAAGCTTCCCGGTGTTGGGTAGCCAATACTTGCTTCGACGGGGTAATTTATTATTTTAGAAATTTGTTCTGCCCATTCTTGTGCAGGACCGTCATAGTTAACTACTTTGTATGGAGCGTGTAGTGTTAGTATCTTATCTGGCTTAAATTCATTAATAGTATCTATTAGAAACTGTGTTTCAATCTCGCTTCCGCCTGATGTACCGCCATAATAAGCCGAATTGCTATCGTTGCAAGTTGCGTTGTCGCCTTGATTTTTCCCCCAGTTTTTTGTCGGAAAATTACGGTTTAAATCAACTCCGTTTGCGTTAGTTCGTTGTCCCAATTGCATGCCATCTGGGTTTAGGCAAGGGATAAACAATAGTCCCTTCCTTGCAATCGGAGATTTCGAGGTGTGGAGCATGCCACATTTTTTCAAATATTCTTCAATCAAGAATTTCCCTTGCGGTTCGTCACCATGAAAAACTCCTATAACTAATGAAATTTTATTAGTGTTAGAAGAATTGTTTCCTATTAATTGAATTTCATTCCCCAATTTTGTTTTTGTAGTTTTTAATATTCTAAAATCGTTACCCACTATATTCTCTCAATTATTCAAACAACGCATTAATAAAATCTTCTGAGTTAAATGTTTTCAAATCTTCCATTTTTTCGCCAACTCCAACGAGTTTTACCGGAAGTTTCATGTCTTTTGCTACTGCCAAAATTATTGCACCTTTTGCAGAACCGTCGAGCTTAGTCAAAGCAACTGATGTAATATTTACGGCTTCTGTAAAAACTTTTGCTTGTTGTAATCCGTTTTGACCTGTGTTTGCATCTAGTACTAAAATACATTCTCTCAACGCTTCAGGAGCTTTTTTGTCAATTACAGATTTAATTTTTTTCAATTCTTCCATAAGGTTGAACTTGTTTTGTAATCTGCCTGCCGTATCTATTAAAATTACATCAAACTTTTCTTTTTGCGCTTTTTCTATAGCTTCGTAAACAACAGAGGCTGGATCTGCTTTGTCACGACGGATAATTTCTGCGCTTGCCCTTTTTGACCAGATATCAAGTTGTTCTTCTGCCGCTGCTCGGAAAGTATCACCTGCTGCGATTAAAACTTTTTTCCCTTCTTGTTTGAATTTGTATGCAAGTTTCCCTATTAATGTTGTTTTTCCGGCTCCGTTTACACCTGTTATAAAATAAATATTTAGTTCATTTTCTTTGTAGTTAAGTCTATTATCGCCGGTTTCTTTTAGCACTTTTAAAAATTCTGTTTTAAGGTATTCTTTAACATCAGATGGTTTAATCTTGGTTTGGTTTCGTAATTTACCAACGAGTTCGGTTGCATAATTTACACCTAAATCTGCTGATATAAGCATATCTTCCATGTCATCAAGAACAAATTCCGAAAATTCGTTCTCCTCGCTTACAGAATTAACAACATTTCCAACAAGTACTTGTGCTGTGTTTGAAACAGTTTCTTTAAGGTTATTAAATTTATCTTTAAAAAATCCGAACATATCTACCTTTAAATAGAAGTGAATAAGGCGATAAGTGAATAAGTGAATAAGTTCATTTCGTTCGCAAATATACTTTGTTGCGTAGCAGCTGTAACGAACTTATTTACTTATTGTCTTAGCGTCTTATCGTCTTTTATAATTCTTAATTAATACCATAATCAACAATAACTTTAGCAAGAACTCCGTTGATAAATGCTGCACTATCTTCTGTTGAATATTTTTTAGCAAGTTCAAGTGCTTCATCAACAACAACTTTCATCGGAGCATCTTTTATATATAAAAGTTCAACTATTGCAATACGCAAAATATCTTTATCCATTTTTACTAAACGACCTAAGTCCCAATTTTTAGCGTATTTTTGGATAATTTCGTCAACTTCTTCGTGATTTTTTTGGAAGAAATCAGCTATTTGAATTGCATAATTTTTTACATCGTGTTGAGAATCAAGAGTTGTGAACTCTGCGATTTCTAAAGCAAGCATTGATTTTTCTGCAATATCAATCATTTCGTTAATTCTGCCTGTCATATCAGAAGTCATTGGAATTGGAACAGGAATATTTGCTGCGCCGATTGGTCTTTTTAAATTTTCTTCTGCATCAGCTTCGTAGTTTTCGATTTGATCTCTCATTGCAACTAACGCTCCTAGTGCAGTTCTTAGTTCATCAGTTGCAGTGCTTGTCAAAATTCTTACTGATTTAAGAATAATGTCTTGCAAATCTTCTCTTGTGTAATTTGTGATTTTTTTATCAAATTGCGAAAATAATATAAATGCTAATTCTCTTGCTGCTCTGCGGGCTTGCATATTTTTACCTCTTTTTCATTTTTTATTTTTATTTTTTTATTTACAAGCCTAATGCTATCATGAAAAAATTTTATCTACAATATCTTTTGCAATGTTGATTTTTCAAGATTTGTTAAAATGTTTTTTGTGTTTTTCACGCAACAAGATAAAATTGAACAGATATTTAAGCAATCCTTTTCTTCAAAATCCGATTTTTCTGTCAATGTTTGTTGCAAAAGTTTAGTCAATGTTTCGATTTTATCTATGTTGCACAATGCTTCTGACAAATTGCTTTCAAAATCTTCTCGCTTCATTTTTTACAATTTACCATAATAAGTTTTTTAAATATATTAGACTAAAGTCTATATTTGTTTTCTATTTGCAAAGTAACAGGTGCGATGCGAAAGGCTTTTTAATTTTAATTTTGTCTAAGCGATTTTTGATAAATTCTGCTTTATGTGAAAACGGTTTTTCGGATAAGAATTTTCTGTAGTATCTTTGAGCGTTGCTACGTTTCCCAAGTTTATCGAAACATACGCCAATACCTGCATAAGCTTTGTAATAATCAGGATTTAGTTTTAATATTTCGTGCAAAACGGATGATGCTTCTTTATAATTTCCCAATTTCATTAAAAGTGTAGATTTATGGTCATACGCTTTTATAAATCCAGGAGAATTTTCAATTAATTTTTGGTAAATCATTAATGCTAATTCATATTCTTCGCACATTTCATGCGCCATTCCAAGTTGCAAAATTGCATCGGGGTTGTCGGGATTAAGTTGAATTGCGCAAACAAAGTTTTTTATTGCTCCGCAAGGTGAGCCGTCAAGAAGATGACAAATGCCGAGTTCAAAAAACACTTCATAACTTTTGTCATTAATAGATGATGCAATGTCAAGATATTTGATAGCTTTTGCATATTGTTTAAGGTGTTTATAGCAAATTCCCAACCCAAAATAGCTATCAAAATTATTTCTGTCTATTAAAATAGCATTAAGATAGCTTGATACAGCTTCTTTAAACATATTTTCAAGGCGTAGTGCATTTGCTTTTTCACAAAAACTGTTTTTTACAGGATTTGTGCATAATGTATTTGTATTCGATGAACTCAATTTTCCCTCACTCTCCTTTCCTATGATAGTTTTTTTTTCGGAGTTGAAGAACATCCGAATGATGTATAAGTTTATCAATCATTGGATTTATTATTTTTCTTGTGTTATAAAGTTGTTATGAAAAAGTATCTGGTTGGGTTATTAATAATTATTTTAGGGATGCCTGTACTGGCTGATGAAGTTTCACTCAGTGGAGTTGAAACGAAAAAAATAGAACTTCCGAAAACTGATATTTCGAAGAAACAATCGCTTTTGGTTAATGATGAACAAGTTTTGCAAGAACTTGTAAAACTCCAAAAAGACAAGGATGTGGAGGATATTGAAAATCTTTGGAAAGGGACTGTTGAAAACAATCAAGTTATAGGATTTGCGTTGAAAAAACTTTCTACCCCCGAAAGTCAAAGAAGGATACATTCATCTCTTATGGCAAAAACTCTTTCTGCCGTAGTTGCCGGTGCTTCATTAGCTCCATCTTTAATAGGAGCTGATTATATGACTCAATCATCTGCTTTTGCGGCAGGGAGATTGGCGCAAAATTTGATTAACCGCAAAAACATACCGACTGAAATTCCTTTGACAGATACAGAATTAATAGAACTTGCCGGACTTGTTGAAAGTTTGCAAGACAAAATTATTACGGCATATTACAATTATAAGAGTTCGCTTTCTCAGTTGAAAGAAACAAGACAAAGATTGCTTTTGTATAACAAAAATTACGCAAAAGCCCTTGATGATGAGGATTTGATGGAAATTACGATTTCTTCTGCGTTGTATGATAATATGAGAGTTGAAGAATTTTATTACATGGAAAATGCTAAAAAATATCACCTTGAACTTCAAAGGCTTGCGGGGAAAAAAGTCGTAGATAAGTTGAACTTGTACCAATTCAATTTTAATTCAACTCTTGTTGGAGAAAAGGCGGTGAATAAATGAAAAAATTACTCATAACCGCTTTGATTTTGAATTTAATTTTGCCGGTTTCAGCAATCTCTCTTGATGACGTGGCAATGCCAAAACAGCCAGCTTATAGAACAGGACTTTCAGAAGAACCGGAAAAAGAATATATGGAAGTTAAAGCAGAGGACAAAATTAAGCAAGAATATGTAAAAAAAGATGCTGAACAATTTGATGTCTCGGATTTAACTTATGCTGATTTGAGTATTAAACAAATTTCGAGGGAAGTTGCTGCTGACTTGGAACTTGATCAGGAAGATATGGTTGGGGATTTATCTGTATTATGGCAAGGTGCAGCTTCTCAAAGTGATACAATAAATTTTGCGCTATATAAATTGGCAAATCCTGATGAGGATAAACCGGATGAAAAATCTGTAAAAAAAGTGCTTACGACTATAGCCAGTATGTCTACTCTTGTCGGTGCAGGCATGGGTAATCCTTTATTAGCCGGAGGTTCTTTAATCGGTGGAAATATATTGGGAATTATGTCACAAGATACAAAAGCTCTCAATTATAAATACACAAAAGTTACTGATGCGGATATGATTATTCTTGTTCGTAAGATTGAAGATTTGCAACAAAGAACTGTTGATTTATATTACAACTATATGATGGCTCGTAAAAGGTTAAAAATGATAGAACAAATTACGGCTGACAGAAAGAAAAATTATGACCTTTCGCAAACTATGTCGAAAGAGGTTATTCTGATTACGGATGCTTATTATAGAACGGCATTGGATAATCAGATGAAAGCACGCTCTGATTATTACGCAAAACGTGCAGCGTTAGAACAATTCGTCGGAAATGATACATTTGCGCAGTTCGAAAAAGATTTGAAGGAGAGGGAGAATAGTGAGAAGTGAAAAGTGAAACGTGAAAAGACCTTATAGCTCACTTCGTTCGAAAATATATTTTGATGCGATAGCATCTGTAATGGACTTTTCACTTCTCACTCACTTACTATATATATGTTCATACCATTTAAAATAAACAACGGAATACAAAATATGCAAATTGATAGCGATTTGCTTGATAATGCTATAAAAAAACAGCAGACAGAACCTATTTTTAGATTATATGGTTGGTCGCCTGCTTGCGTTTCTTTGGGAAGAAATCAAAAAAGCGATTTTGTTGATAATGAATTGTTGAAAAGTTTGAATATTGATTGCGTTCGCCGTTTGACTGGTGGTAGAGCTTTACTGCACGATAATGAAATTACATATAGCTATGTTTGCCCTGTTTCAACCCTTAATCACGGGGGAAATGTTACTCAGTCTTACAAAGAAATTTCGCAAATTCTAATTGACGCTTTTAAAAAGCTTGATATTAATTTAGATTTTGGTGGGGTGAAAAAACTGCAAGGACATAAAGATTATTGTATGTTAGTTTCGACCGGAGCGGATTTGTGCTGGAATAGTAGAAAATTAATCGGCTCTGCGCAATTTCGAAAAGAAGGCTATATACTTCAACACGGTTCTATATTGTATGATTATGACAAGGATTTGTTGGAAAAAATATTTAAAGAAAAAGTTGATACATCTTCAATTGTCAGTGTAAAAGAAATCAATCCTAATATTACAAAACAAGATATTGTTAAATTGTTAAGTAATGTAAACCCGTAAAACCTTTGATTTACAACACTTTTGGCTATTGACGAAATTTTATTTAAACAATTTTGGCAATTCTTTGAGATAAAAATTCTTTATATAAGTACGGGGATTAAATCACAAGGGGATTGGAAAAAATGTTTTCAGTAAATTCATTTAACAATGTATATCCAAACTTACCAGCTTACTGGTCACTAGGTAACAAAGCTAGTAGTGTAACTGGTTTAGGTGGCAACGTTGGCGAAACAAGATATTTCACTCGCCCTACTGGTTATCCTGAAGCAGCTTATTCATTGGCTACTCAAGAAGAAAACAATGCTCCTAACGGCTTGAGCCAATGGAATCCATTATTGGTTGGTATTGACTTATCTCAAGGTATGACAACAGATCCTGCATTGATTGCTCAAGGTAATCAATCAGCTTGGAACTGGGGTTTTCAAAGAGGTATGGCTGACAGATTAGCTGGTGTTGTAAGCAATCTTGCAAGCATTCAATCTCAATTGGAAACAGTTTTGAAAAACGACAAATTGACTGCTCCTCAAAAACAAAAATTGCAATCAGCTCTTGATAAAATTAAAGCAGTAAAAGAAAAAGCTGAAAAAATGGTTCAATCAGGCAATTTGAAACAAGAAGAAGTTGAAGCAGTTCAAGGCGAAATCGCTGAAGCTATTTCAAACGCAAGCAAAACCGCAGAAGCAGTTATGAAAAACGTAACTGAAGGCAAAGGTGGAGTTGATGAAGCTGAAGATACAGATGCAGCTGACGAAACAACTTCTACTGAAGAAGATACAAAAGCAAAAGAAGCTAAAAAAGCAGCAAAAGCAAAAGCTGATAAAAAGAATAAAGATGAAGCAGCTGGTATTGTTGGACTAATCTTTGATGCAGTTGATGGTTTTGGTACTAAAAACGAACAATTGAAAAATGCTGTAGACAAAATTAATGCAAACAACGTAATTGATGTATTCGACTCTTGGAACAAAAACTACAAAGCTAAAGAAGGAACTTTGGTTCAACGTATCTATGATGATGAATTTTGGTACGATGGCGGAAATAAATATGTAGAAACAATCACTGCTGCACTTAAAAAGAAAGCTGAAGCACTAGGTATTTACTCAGAATTAATTAAAGAATTTACAACAATTACTTCTGAATTAAGTGCAAAATTCAACACTGATGAAAAGAAAGTTGCTCAAGCAGTAGAAACAATTTACGAAAGAGTAAAAAAAGCCGAAGCAGAAAGTACACAAAAAGCAGAAAAAGCTGATGCTGATAAAAGAGCAGAAGCTGCTAATAAAAAATCTGAAAAAGAAAGAAAAGCTCAAGAAAAAGCCAACGAAACAAAAGCTCAATTCGTAGCTGATATGCGTGAAATTTTGAAAGATGACAAAGCTGAAATGTCTGACAAAGTTCAATACAAGGATGGTAACTTTGTAATCAGAGTTGAAGGCAAAAACTACTACGGCGAAGATTATGTTGAACTTGCTCAAGCTCTTAAAGATGCTGGCTATGAACCGGAACAATACTTGAAGAAAGGTTCAGTAAACAAAAAAGCATAGAAAAGCTTTATTAATTAATGATTCCTCATATTTGGTAGAAAAAAGTAGAAGAAATTTAGTAGGTTAATGTGTGAAAAGTTAGTCCCCAAAAAGGGGACTTTTTTTTGTGCGGACAAAGTCCGTAGCCCTTTGTGACAATATCTGGGTTAGATGTCTAGATGCAAAGACGCATAGAGGTAAAGTCTGTATCAAAATAAAAATAATATTATTATCTCGCCCCTTGAGGGAGACAAAGGGAACCGCAGAGCTGAGGCGATGCGTGTGACCCTGTCTGCCTTGTGCTGAGAAGAAATTTCTTAGCGAATGTTATGAGCTTAGAAATTTCAGAGAGGGGTAAAATTAATTGTTTGAATTATTTTATATTTCGTAGATTGCTGGAGCTTTTTAAGATTTTTCCCTTACGGGATAGCACCCACCTAACCTCCCTTGTTAGGAAGGAAATTTTATTTTATTCAAGATTGTAACAGTTTCTTATCAATTCCAAAATTTTTCTAAAGATTTCTTTAATCTTTGTCGATACATATTAAAAAGGAAAAATTATGGAGATTAGCAACAACACATTTTCTGCGGCAATCAGAAAATATGAAAACGAAATAAAGGCAGAAGAAACTGAAGAAATTCAAGATGAAACTCCTGCGACTGTTAAAGAATTTGCTGAGCAGCAAGCTGCTCAATCTCAAACTGCGTCAAATCCTTCAGGTGATTGTTTTGTAAGAACTGATGGCGAAATTACAACTATCTCAAATATAGATGTTAAAGTTGTTGAATCAGCCGAAAATGTTGATGATATTCAGGACTTGACGGCTGCGAAATATGCGAGTATGTCTAGCTACAGTTCAGAAGAATTGAATTATATCAAACAATTAATATATAATTCTCACCACTCATTTATTGCAAACTTCATGGATGCAGATTCGTTTTTTGACTACGTAAATACTAAGAAAAATTCCGCTATAACTAAAACCTCCGGCATAACTCGGTCTCAATTAATTGAATTAACTCAAAATGATGATTGGGAAGATAGTCACAAAGACTTTTTCGGTTCATTAAATCGTTCTTTTTACAGTTTGGATAATGACGATAATGGAACTCTTTCTTATAGCGAAGTTAAAGAGTTTTTGAACACATATTTAAAAAAAGACGGGTATTCAAATTTTAATCAACAGGTTCAAGCATATTCTAACGAAATTCAAAAGAAGTTTGATAATGCAACATCTGGAGCAAAAATTGACTTGGCAATAAAATATACAAGAGATTATCTTACTGCTGCCGGATTGAATAATCAGTTGAAGGCATTGGACAGATTACTAAATAATGCCGGAGAAGATTTGTGGACAGATGCAGAGCATCACAGAGGACAAATTTCTTTCAGAGATTTAAACCCTAATTGGCAACAAGGACAACCATATACATTAGGTGCATACTCTAGTTCAGTTTGGCCTATAGAATATACTAATTCGAATTCTAATACTAAACCTAGTGGTAGAGAAAATAGTAACGGTTCTTTTACGCAAGATGTTGGGATATTCGCATCAGATAAGGATTCAAAAGATGATAATGATCCAACAAATCAAAGTAAGAATGTGGATGCCGGTATTGCTCTTGATATTTCTTATTTAGATAAAGGTCAAGCTTGGGAAGAATTGGTTGCCACTCTAGTGCATGAGTTAACTCATGCAACAAGTTATCAATATTCAAATGCTGCTTCGGAGTATAAAATAACTGCAGATAATGTAAATAGTTTAAAAAATATGGGCGTTTTTAAGACAGATGAAGAATATAATTTAGCATTGCAAAATGTAAATGAATTAAATAACGCCTATCAAAATTACTATTTAGGAAGTGATTATAAATGGCATAACTATGATAATGATGCACTATTGCAGGATAAATATCAGCAATTTTTAAATAAATTTGCGTATCTTGGAGCTGCTGCATCAGGTGAATACATAGCTTATCAGGCAGATGCAGATTATCTTGACAGTATTGGCGGAGATATTTTTACAAAAGGGTCTAATATGAGTGTTGATGGTGAGGATGAACAACAAACAATAATAGATCATATTGACCAATGTGGCTACAATGACGGTGGAAATCAACCATTACCTGACTGGAAATGGTGGAGTTACGCATAAATTCATTTTTTATGTTAAGATATTTCTATGAGTTTTCAAGAGAAATATTTGTCGATTTTAGAAATTGTTCAGCCTGAAATAGAACAAATTAAAGAAAAAATGTTTGATGGAATTGAGGTTCAAGAGCCTTTGAAATCCAAACTTTTTGATGTTTTGAATGCACCTTCTAAGCATATTCGTTCTGTTGTTTCTATTTTGTATCTAAAAGCTTTGGGAATAGAAATTGATGAAAAACAAATTCTTTTCCAATCGGCGATTGAGCTGGTGCATAACGCCTCATTAATCCATGATGATGTGATAGACGAGAGTATTAAAAGACGTTCCGTGAAAACTATAAACTCTGAGTTTGGTAATAAATTGGCGGTAATTGTTGGGGATTACTTGTTGTCTGTTGCTTTGAAGAAAATACGAAAGCTAAATATCCCTGTAATTATTGATATGTTTGCTCAAACGCTTGATGACATGTGTCAGGGTGAAGTTATTCAGGATTTTAATAAATATAAAATTACGACAATAGAAGAATATATAAAAAAGACTGAACTAAAAACGGCAAAACTATTCGAAACAGCGCTTTGTGGAGGAATTGAGCTTGTAGCTCCCCACCTCGAAAAATTAAACTCATACCCTCGCCACTTGGGGAGAGGGCAGGGAGAGGGGCTAAAAATTAACACTTCTGATTTCGCTCGCAATTTTGGTATTGCTTTTCAAATTCGAGATGATTTAATTAATGCCAAAACCACTCAAAACGATATTAAAGATGGAATTTATACTGCTCCGGTGATTTTCGCAGGTTCGGCTGAAAATTTTTCGAGCGGTATTGAAAAAACACAAGTTTTGTTAAATAATTACGTAGATAGTGCGCAAAAACATATTGATTTGTTGAGAGAGTGTGAGTACAAATCTGCGCTTACAAAGCTTTTAGGACTTATTAGAGATGAATAAAATTAAAGAATATGTACAAAAAATAAAAGAAAATTACCTTAAAATCAACCCAAATGTTAGAGAAATCATTGAAACGGTTGTTTTTGTCGTTGTAATGGTAATTATAATCAGGTTTTTTGTTGGCGAAATCCGTTGGATTCCGTCAGCGTCAATGCGCCCGACATTAATTGAAGGTGATAGAATTGTCGTAGAACGTTTTTCAAGATTTTATTCAAAGCCGAAACGTGGCGATATAATGGTGTTTTACCCTCCATTTGAAAAGCTCCCGAATACTCCTTGGAGAGTTTTTTCTCGATTGACGGGCTTTTTCTGCAAAGATGTTGCCTATATTAAGAGGGTAATTGGTACTCCGGGGGATAAATTTGAGATTAAGACTGATGAAAATGGCAAAAGTACGGTTTATATTAACGATAAACCATTGACAGAACCTTATATTGCTACAGAATACTATGATAAACCTTGCACAGAAGACATGATTTGTGGACCTGTTATAATTCCTGAACACAAATATTTGATGATGGGTGACAATAGAGGAAATTCATTTGACGGCAGATGGTGGGGCTTTTTGCCGGAAGATAGATTTATCGGGCGTGCAGTTGTGCTTTTCTGGCCGTTGAATAGAATTAAAGGGCTATAATTAATGCAGTCCGCTTTGCTCGAAAATATATTTGGCGTATGCCCGTAAAGAACTTAATGCCTTATAGTCTTATAGCCCTGATATCTTATAATTTACATCAACATGTGATAATATTTCATATAATCTGCCATGATTTGTGAACTTGTGGCATTTGCTACTGTTGCTTTCATCTCTTGGTTTCGGTCTGTTTCGGTTGTTTTTTGAACCTTTTCAGTTTCTTTGTTATCAGGTGTATTCTGTTGAATTTTTTCTTGTTCTTGAACCTGTGAAGCGTATTCTGCAACAGCAGCTTTAATTTCTTCTCGTAAGGCCTTATCGCCTGAATATGAGCCTGTTGACTGGATTCCATTTTCTTGGAATTCGCCTAAAATTTCTGACCATTCGCTATAATTTGTTATGGTAGAACCTTGCGCTTGAGCTGCAGCCTGCGCTTTTTTTAGTTCATCTTCTGATTGAATACCGTCAACTTTTATTGCCATGATAAAATCCTCAATATAATCTCTCTAAATATATATAAGTATATTATTCCCGTCGGATTTCAGAAAATATAAAAGTTGTAATATTTGTTAATAATTAAAATTTGAAATCTAAAAGTTGAGAAATTGTCATTCCTAAAGCATTTGAAATTTGTAGCAAATTTGTATAACGAATATCTGCATTTCCTCGTTCAATTTCGCTAATTGTTCTGCGTGAAACCATTGATTTTTCTTCTAAATCTTCTTGGCTCAAACCTTTGCGTAAACGTTCATATCTTATTTTTTGCCCCAATTGAAGTAATCGTTCATCTTTCATATTTAAATCCTATAAAATTGACAAAGATTTAAAAATGTTAAATAATGCAGGAAAGAGTGATTTTTTACATATCTTAGTTGATACAAATGGGGTTAAAAAGCCGAATGTGTTTGGTAAAGATGTTTTCACATTTGTTCTTGCATTAAATGATAAAAAACCGTTGAAAAGTTGGGGATGTAGCGACACAACCAGAGGAACAGCTCTCAAATGTTGTAAAAATGATTCCTCTAAGTGTACAGGTTTGTTAGAATTTGATAACTGGGAATTTAAAAAAGATTATCCTTGGCGATAATTTGTTTAATTAAAAATAAAATAATTAGAAATGTTAAGAAAAATTTACAAAATCCTGAAAAGTTACTCTTATAAGGATTTTTTGAGACACAAGTGTTTGTTGATAGTGTGGCGTTTTTAGAAAAACAATCACAGGTTTATATACATCAAATGCTCCAAAAACATGTCTATACTGCTTGCAAACTAATATTTAGCAAGTAAGATTATTTATGATGCACAATTGTGCTGTAATGCCGAAATTTGAAAAGGAAATAACTAAATGGCAAAAGACGTAATAGAACTAGAAGGTACTATTTTGGAAGCTATGCCTAACGCAATGTTTAGAGTAAAGCTTGAAAATGACCACGAAATACTTGCTCATATATCAGGAAAAATTAGAAAAAATTTCATAAGAATTTTGCCTGGAGATAAAGTTAAAGTCGAAATGACCCCTTACGATTTGAGCAGAGGTAGAATAACTTTTAGACTTAAATAATGTACACAAAACATAAAGGAAAAGACAATGAAAGTAAGATCATCAGTAAAACCAATGTGCGATAAGTGCAAATGTATTAAAAGAAAAGGCAGAATTGCCGTAATTTGCGAAAACCCTAAGCACAAACAAAGACAAGGTTAGTAAAAGGCGTTAAGGCGCTAGGGCAATAAGGCGATAAGTCTTTTTATAAAATGATTAAAGCTACTGCTCTTAGTAACTTGATATCACTTAAAACCAGCCGAAGTTACGGGCAAAATCGGTAACTGGTGAGGAAGTATTTAACCCTCATACACAAAAAAATCTAACAACAAGAAAGGAAATTAAACAATGGCAAGACTATCAGGGGTAGATTTACCTCGTAACAAAAGAATGGAAATCGCGTTAACATATATTTACGGGATTGGACCAACTAGAGCTAAGAAAATTCTTGAAGCTACAAAAATTTCACCGGATTTGAGAACAGACGACTTAACAGATGAAGATATCAAATTGTTAAGAAACGAATTAGCTAACTACCACATTGAAGGTGATTTAAGACGTGAAGTTTCATTACACATTAAACGTCTTCAAGAAATCGGTTCTTACAGAGGAATGAGACACAAACGTAATCTTCCTTGCCGTGGTCAAAGAACAAAAACTAACGGAAGAACTAGACGTGGTAAAAAAGGCTTAGCTATCACTAAGAAGAAAACAGTTTAGTGATGCCGGCGCTAAGGCAATAAGATAATAAGGCAATAAGTATTTACACTGATTACTATAAATTAAACGCCCTATTGTCATAAAGACTTAAGAACTAAAAATAAAAAACATAAAGGAAAGTAAAAATGGCAAGACCAGTAAAAACAAAGAAAAAAGAAAAGAAGAACGTATTGCAAGGTGTTGTTCACATTCAATCAACATTCAACAATACAATCGTAACTTCAACTGATACACAAGGTAATGCTATTGCTTGGGCAACAGCAGGTGCTACAGGTTTTAAAGGTGCTAGAAAAGGTACTCCGTTTGCAGCTCAATCAGCTGCTGAATTAGTAGCAAAAAAATCAATTGACCAAGGTATGAAAAAAGTTGAAGTTCATATCAAAGGACCTGGTTCAGGTAGAGAAACTGCAATCAGAGCTATCCAAGCTGCAGGTTTGGAAATTACATTGATTAAAGATGTAACTCCTATCCCTCACAACGGATGCCGTCCACCTAAAAAACGTAGAGTATAGCGGATTTGGCTAGTGCGCCGTGTGAGCTTGGGCGAGCTGAGTATTTATATAAGGCGAGCAACAACAAGTGAACCCAGCACGACCTAACAAGAAACTGGATGGAACGGAATAAATTTAATAAAAATTTATGTAGTGAAATGAAAAGTTTCGAGTTGCCAATAATCCAAGACAAAAAATAACCGCAGGGGCTTGCTTTTAAGCCAAAAAGTAGACCATAGATGCCCTGCAAAAAGTAAAGGAGAAAATAATGGCTAGATATACAGGACCTTCAAACAAATTATTTAGAAATAAAAAAGTTAAAGATTTGTCTAACAGAAAATTAACTTCTTCTATGAAACAAAATGCTTCAGGTCAGCATGGCGCAGTTAGAAAGAAACTTTCTGAATACGCAATTCACTTAGCAGAAAAACAAAAAATTAGATTTACATATTTAGTAAGCGAAAAACAATTCGCAAAATATTACAACGAAGCAGCTAGAAGAAAAGGCGTTACTGGTACTATCTTGTTGCAAATTCTTGAATCAAGATTAGATAACGTTCTATTCAGAGCTGGTTTGGGTATCACTCGTAAACAAACAAGACAAATCGTTAATCACGGTCACGTTCTTGTAAATGATAAAAAAGTTGATATTCCATCATACCTTGTTAAAGCTGGCGATGTAATCACAATTAAATCAAAAAGCAATGCTTTCATGAAAAGTGTTGGTGAATTAATTGATATGCCTTGCTCAGCAGCATGGTTGACAGTTGATAAAGAGGCTCTAAAAATCACTTTCGATAGAATTCCTGAAAGAGAAGAATTAGACCCAGATTTCAAAGAACAACTTGTAATTGAGTACTACTCTAAATAGCGAGTGAGCTAGGGTTGTAGGTAAAGTGATTTACTCAAACCCGTTAAGCACAAGCGAGCAAGACAGACTTAAAACTGTCAAAAACAAATAGTTAATCGAAAAACTAGGAGATTAAATAAAATGGAATTAAAAATTAAATGTGTTAATACAACGACAAGTTCTGACGGCTCACAATACGGTAAATTCGTTATTGAACCGTTAGAAAAAGGTTTTGGTACAACAATTGGTAACTCACTAAGACGAGTTCTTTTGTCTAGCCTTGAAGGTACAGCAGTTACTGCGGCTAGAATTGAAGGTATCACTCACGAATACACTGCAATTCCGGGTGTATTAGAGGATGTTATTGATGTAATGCTAAACCTTAAAGGATTGGTTGTAAAAACTGATTCCAAAGAACCTCAACAACTTAGAATAGATGTTGATCGTCCAGGTGCAGTACTCGCAAGTGATATTCAGCTTCCTGCAGGTGTTAAAGTTGTTAACCCTGATTGGTTGATTTGTACTGTTGCAGATGGTGGTAGCTTCCATGCTGAAGTTACTGTTGAAACAGGCAAAGGATACGTTGCTCACGATGTTCCAAGAGATTCAAAAGGCGTTTTAATCGATGTTCTTCCTATCGATGCAACATTTATGCCAATTAAACGTGTTAGCTACAATGTAGAAAGCACTCGTGTTGGCGATTCAATCGACTTTGATAAATTAACTCTTGAAATCTGGTCTAACGGATCTATTGATGTTACAAACGCATTGAGCCAAGCAGCTAACTTATTGATTGACCACTTTATGCAAATTGCTGCTATTACTGGTCAACCGGTAATCACTCCTTCAATGGCTATTGAAGAAGAAAAAGATGAAGATGCTAACACTCCTACAATGACAATTGAAGAATTGGAATTGTCTGTTAGAGCTTACAATTGCTTGAAACGTGCAAGCATCAATTCAATGGCTGAATTGTTGAAAAAATCAGAACATGATTTATTAAACATTAAAAACTTCGGTAAGAAATCTTCTGACGAAGTAATCGAAAGACTTCATCACTTCGGTTTAGATTTAGCTCCAAACCCTGAAGTTGAAGAAGAAGTATAATTTAAAAGGCATCTGGGGCATTAAGTTGCCCCCTGGAGCCTTATTAACTCAGTAACTTAACAATAATAAAATATAAAGGACAAAAAAATGAGACACCAAACTAAGAAAAATATGCTCGGAAAGGCAAAAGATCAAAGAGATGCTTTGTTGCGCTCTTTAGCTACCGAACTTTTTGTACATGGTGAAATCAAAACAACTATGGCTAGAGCAAAAGCTTTACAACCATATGCAGAAGAAATTATCACCCTTGCAAAAAGAGGCGATCTTCACGCTCGTCGTCAAGCAGCTAAATTCATTTTTGACAAAGAAACTGGTAAATTCATGGATTTAGCATCAGGCGAAGTTTTTGATGCTCCTCAAGCAGACAAAAAATTAGCTGACGAAACAGTTTTGAGAAAACTTTTCGTAATTATCGGTAAAAAATATTCTGACCGCAAAGGTGGTTATACAAGAATATTCAGATTACCTCCTAGACGTGGCGATGCTTCTGAAATGGCTTTAATCCAATTGGTATAAGCCTATGCGTTATGCGCTTCAAGTTCAGTATATTGGAAAGAATTACGCCGGAAGTCAAATTCAGTTTGAGAATGGCGTAGAGATTGAAACTCCGACTATACAGGGAGAACTTGAAAAAGCAATCAGTACATTGATATTCGGTGATACCGAAAATAAAAACCGACAAGTTAAAACAATCTTTTCCGGAAGAACTGACAGGGGTGTTAATTCTCAGGGACAAGTTGCTCATTTTGACACAGACAAATCTATTGTTGCTTCAAAGTTTGTCTACCAGTTGAATGAGATTTTGCCGAAAGAAATTTCTGTTAGTGACTTGACTGAAGTTGATGGTAGGTTTCATGCTCAAAAATCTGCCAAACGCAGATTTTACAGGTTCGTTTTTATTAATCGAAAATGTAAAAATGCTTTTGATGGTGATTTGATGAGAGTGAAATTCCCAATCAATATTGAAAGAATGCAAAAAGCTTTGAATTATATTCTGGGCGAGCATGATTTCACAAGTTTCAAAAGTTCCGGAACGCTAAACCCAAGCAAAGTTTGTTTTATTGAAAAAGCCGATTGCAGAAAGGTCGGTGACAAAGTTATTATTGATATTGTTGGAAACAGATTTCTATATAATATGGTAAGAACAATTGTCGGTACCCTTTTAGAGATAGAAGGGCATAATCTTCCTGCAGAACGTATGGAGCAAGTTTTGATGGCTTGTGACAGACGGGAAGCGGGGCAAACAGTCAGTCCTTACGGGTTGACACTAGTGAAAGTAGAATACTAAAACTCACAAGAGTTTAAAGATAAAACGGAGATAAAGCATGAAAACATATTCAGCAAAACCTCTTGAAGTTGAAAGAAAATGGTATTTAATCGATGCTGAAGGAGAAATTCTTGGCAGATTAGCTACTAGAGTAGCAAATATTTTAAGAGGAAAAAATAAACCTGAATACACTCCAAACGTTGATACAGGTGATTTCGTTATTGTAATCAACGCTGACAAAGTTTTGGTTTCAGGTAAAAAAGAAACTGATAAAATTTATTACCACCATACAGGTTTTCCTGGTGGTTTGAAATCAGCAAGCGTAAAAGAATTACGTGAAAAAGATGCAAGACTTTTAATTGAAAAAGCTGTTAAAGGTATGCTTCAACACAACACATTGGGTGATACTCAATTCACTAAATTGAAAGTTTACAATGGACCTGAACATCCACACGCAGCTCAAAAACCAATCGTGTTGGAAAAGGAGGCTAAATAATGGCAGATAAAGAAATTATGGCTACTGGCCGCAGAAAAACCTCTATTGCAGTTGTTAAACTTGTAAAAGGTAAAGGCAGAATTTTTGTTAACGGTAAAACTTTGAAAAACTATATCGGTAACAGACCTGCAATCGAAATGTTAGTTTACAGACCTTTAGTTTTGACTGACAACCAAGAAAAATATGATGTAAGAGTTAAAGCAGTAGGTGGCGGTATCGTTGCTCAATGTGGTGCTATCAGACATGGTATTTCAAGAGCTTTGGTTAAAGCTAATGAAGAATATAAAAACGTATTGCGTTTAGAAGGTTTGTTAACTCGTGATCCACGTGTTAAAGAACGTAAAAAATACGGTCGTAAACGTGCAAGAAAACGTTTCCAATTCTCAAAACGTTAATCTGCTTGCAGGTTTTGCAACAAAAAATATTCAAAAAGAACGGTTTTTTGCCGTTCTTTTTTGTTGTTATAACTTTATTATATGGGGGCTTAAAAAATGTTAACTTATGTAACGAAAAAGGTAAGTTGTGAAATTGAAAGTTTTCAAAATACTTTATATAAGTACGAGAGATTAAAAAGAACATAAGGAGAGATGAGATGACTTTTTTAGCATTGGATGCACAGAAAAATTTATTTACATTGCAGAAAAGCCAACTGCAATTTGAGCAAACACTTGTAATGAGCAGAGCAAACTACATTACAAAACAAATGGGTTATAGAGCGCAAGAGTTACAAGATCAAGAGATTGATACTGACGATGATCCGACTTATATCCAGTTGCAGCAGGAAGAATCGTATCTTGAAACTCGACAGGATTCGTTGGATTCGCAGATAAGTTTGATGGAAAATGAAATTTCAAGCTTGAAAAACCTTGTAAATAGCAATATTAAGTCTTCTTGCACATTGAACTTAATCGGTGGCTAGTGCTAAATACTTGATATTAGAATATTTATTTACAAATATTCGTCATCTTGAGCGTTAGCGAAAGATCTTATTAAGATTCTTCGGGCTTAAATTATCAATTGCCCTCAGAATGACATACTTATTTCCTAGCCAATTCCACAGTATTGAGCATCAAAGACGCAATAGTCATTGGGCCTACACCGCCCGGAACCGGAGAAATATATGCGGCAGTTTTAGAAACATTTTCGAAATCTACGTCGCCACTGATTTTTCCGTTCTCATCTCTAAAAATTCCCACATCAATAACAACACAATCAGATTTTAACATTTTTTCCCCTATAACTTTTTTACCTACTGCTGACACGATTATATCAGCAGTTTTTGTTATTTCGGAGAGATTTTTGGTGTGGCTATGACACATTGTGACAGTTGCATTGCGTTTCAAAAGCATTTGTGCAACAGGTTTCCCAACCAAGTTTGAACGCCCGACAACTACTATGTTTTTACCCTCCAATTTAATGTTGTATTCATCCAAAAGTAATAAAATTCCTTTTGGGGTGCAAGGATACACGTAAGGTTCTTCGCCTGAAAATAATTTGCCTAAGTTGTAGGGGGTTAAACCGTCAACATCCTTTTGTGGTAATATTGCGTCAATTATTCTGTTTTTGTTAATATGCGCAGGAAGTGGCAATTGAACGAGTATAGCTGTAACTTTTTCATCAGAATTAAGCTCTTTTATTTTATTTAAAAGTTCTTTTTCTGAAATATCAGACGGGTATTCTATTGAAAGTGAGTTAATTCCAAGTTTTTCGGCAGTCTTTTTTTTGTTGCGAACATAAATTTGGCTTGCAGGATTTTCTCCAACCAAAATTACTGCTAAGGTTGGTTTTTGCTGCATTTTATCGAGTTTTGCTTTCAAACTCTCAAAAATCTTATCTCTTAACATTTTCCCATCTAAAATTATAGCCATCTTACTCCCTTACTTGAGGTAAATTCAATCTAAAATAAAACTGTTTTATTGCGTCTTGAACGATTGTGGATTCTCTATCCATAGAGTGAGTTTTTAAATCTTCGTCAATTGGAATTACACCTAATACGTCAAGATCGTAGCGTTTCAAAAATTCATATAGAGCATTCAAATCAGAACCGTCAGCCTTGTTAATGACAACACCTAATTGATTTCCTGCAGCGTACTTTGCGCTAAATTCTTCAATCCGTTTCGCAAGATGAGCGCTTTCATCTGTCGGATTTGCAACAATTAAAGTTGTATCAATATCAGTGTCCACAAGTTGATTTAAATATTTTAAGTCAAATTCGCAGTCAAAAATTACGATATCATATCTTTCAATAAGCTTTAAAACAGCATCATTGATTTGACTTGTAATCGGGCAACGACAATCTTTTGACCCAACAAACCATGAAACAATAATATCTGTATTTTCGTCTAATGAAACAACAATGTCTTCCATCGCCCATTCAACATATTCTTGTTTAGACATTCCTTCTGGAATACCTGTTTTGTACTCATGTTTTCCGCTTCTGATACCGTAAATTGTATTTCTGATATCAAGACCGAAACTGTGACCGAGTTCGCTTGTTAAATCATTATCAAATAGAAGAATTGATTTTTCAGGAAAATATTCTTGAAAAACTCTTAAAAATCCTTTTACAACGGTTGTTTTTCCGCTACCACTTTTCCCTGTGACTGCTAATTTAAAAGTCATAAACCTCTCTTTATAAAAAAACGAAGGCATATTTTTCAAAAGAAATGAAAAACAATGTCTTCGTTTTTATTGTTTCATAATACCTATTCTGCTGCTTCTTCAGCAACTTCTTCAACAGCTTCTTTAAGAACTTCTGAAGCAGTAACAACAATAGCTAATTCACATTTAACTTTAGAAGTTAATTTGATTAACATAGTGTATTCACCAACTTTGTTGATTGGTGCGTTCAAAGAAACGTTCTTTCTGTCGATTTCGATACCAGATTTTGCCAATAATTCTTCAGTCAATTTTTTAGTAGTAATTGTACCGAACAATTTACCAGATTCACCTGCTTTTGCAGAAAGTTCAAGTTTAGCAAATTCTTCAATTTTCTTAGCTGTTTCAAGAGCTTCTGCGTGTAATTTTTCTTGTTTAGCTTTAATTCTAGCTAAATTCTTTTCTCTGTTTTCCAAAGCGCCTTTAGTAGCAACTTCAGCAACTGATTGTGGAAGCAAAAAGTTTCTAGCGTAACCGTCTTTTACAGTAACGATATCGCCTGCTTCACCTAGGTTTTGAACATCTTTTTTCAATATAACCTGCATTTTATATCTCCTTATATTTATAATAATTGTACTATTTATATTCGCAAGTACCCTAATACTACACTAAACAAAACTTAATGTCGAGAGTTTTTTTCGGATTGTAAAGAAAATAAGTGGTTAGAGGTAAAGAGGCAATTTGGGTATTGATGTCAAAAGCGCTCACTTTTCACTTAAAAGAGCCGGCGTTACGTGCGTAGCCACCTCTGATAAATAAAAGCTATTATACAAAAATAATTATTTATTTAATTGCAGGAAAATAATATTTGATACCTTTGTCAGAACGCCATCTTACGTATCCTGTTTTTGGCGTTTTATCAATGTCCATAACGCTCACTAATGCCCAGTTCCCTCTGACCAAGTTCAAGTTAATCTTTATTGGCATATTAATCGTTCCAATGATTTGGGATTTGTCATCAGTGGATGCGTGCAAATCTTTCGCTTCATCAGGAGCTTCTTTCAAGATATTAAGACCATATTTTCTTCCATACATATTGTAAAACATTACCCAAGTTGAAAATCTATACGGATCGTCTTTTTTTATCCAACCTCTTGCACCTGTAGAATTGTTATAGATTACCTGAACCCAATCTTCTGTATCATCTGTAACTGTCAGGTATCCCAAATTTTTTGCAGGAATATAAAACAAAAACAAGTCTTGCGGTTTTACGCTTTCAGGAAAAATTTTTTCGCCAATCCAACTTATACTGTGGACAAGGGTAGAACTTTCATCCGGCTCACTATAAAGAATAATTTCGTTTGGAGCTTGATATACTCCAAGTGTGCTAATTGGTTGAGTATTGACATATTGCGGAACAACATCTGCACTATATACTTTGATTTGTGATAATAACAATATCGCAAGTATTAATAAAAGTTTTTTCATTTTACTTTCCTCTTTATAGTTTGTCTTGCATTCTTGCCATTTGAATTTCTTGAGAGAATTATTCTCTAAAGCTGATTTCTGCATAAGTTTTTTGCAATTTAGTACGAACATTGTTCATTTGACGGTCAATAACTTCATCGGTTAATGTTGCATTTTCATCTTGCATTTTTATACGAAAAGCAAGGCTCTTGAAGCCTTTTTCAATGTTTTCGCCTTGATATACGTCAAAAACTTCGCTACCTTTAAAGATGTTTTGTTGAACTGCACCTTTAATAACTCTTTGAATATCGTCAAATGAAACTTCTTCGTTGATTACGAAAGCCAAATCACGACGAACTTCCGGGAATTGAGGAAGTTTTTTAAATCTAACAGTGTGTTCTTTGATAATAGAAATCAAGCTATCAAGGTTGATTTCAAACATAAATACATCTTGACCTTTGATTTTCAATTTGTCTTTCAAGATTGGATGAATTTGTCCGAAATACCCGATGCAAGTTAAGTTTTTACCCAAAACATTAACTTTTGCACTTCTGTATGGGTGCATATAATCAATATCTTCACATGGTGTAAGTTTAATTCTTTTAGTTACACCAAGTTCTTCAAACAATTTTTCGATAATACCTTTAAGTGTATAGAAATCTGTGTGAGATTTAACTTGCCATTTAGAATTTTCAACTTCGCCAGTCAAAACACCGGCAAGAACACGAGATTCTTTAACGCCAGAAGTTCTTTCATCAGCCGGATTCTCTACGATATAGGTTTTACCGATTTCATAAGCCCAAACAGTTTTTTGTGCGTTGTCGTAGTTGTATTTCATACAGTTAAGAACACTGGCAGCCATACCCTGTCTTAGCATTGTACTTTCATCACTTGCAGAATTAAGTACTTTAACGGCTTTTGTTTCGTCAAATGTTTGCATATATTTATCTAACAATGGTTTTCCGATTAGTGAAGTTGTGATAATTTCATCTAATCCAGATGAAAGCATTAATTCGTTTACTTTTTTAATAACTTTTTCTTCTAAAGTGATTTCTGGAGTTTGGTTTTTCGCCGGAAGTGTCGGAGTGATTTTGTCATATCCGTTAATTCTTGCTATTTCTTCGATTAGGTCGATTTCACGAGTAACATCTCCGGCTCTGAAAGACGGAACTAAGAATTTTGCTGCAGCAGCGTTTCCGCCAAGATTTTTAAAACCTAGTTTTTCTAAAATTGTAATACATTTATCAGAAGATATTTCACAACCCAAGATACGTTTAATTTGTGCATATCTTAATGTGATTTCGATAGGTTCAAGTTTGTTTTTGCCGGCTTCTACAACTCCTTCAATTTGAGCATCTGCAAGATCAACTAAAAGTTGCATAGCACGCATTAAAGCCGGTTTGATAGCCTCAATGTCAACTCCACGTTCAAATCTTGCGCAAGCTTCTGACCTGTAACCAACGCTTCTTGCTGATTTTCTGTTGCTTGCCGGAGTAAAATAAGCTGCTTCTAATGCGATATTTTTTGTATTGTCGTCAATTTCAGAGTTTTCTCCTCCAAATACACCAGCAAGACACACGCCTTTCGTTTCATCTGCGATTAAAACACTATCGGTTGTTAAAGTTCTTTCGACACTATCCAATGTAACGATTTTTTCGCCATCTTGCGCACGTCTTACACATAAATAACCGTTTAATTTATCTAAATCAAATGCGTGAAAAGGTGTTCCGTATTCAAGCATTACATAGTTTGTGATGTCGACTACATTGTTGATTGCACGAACCCCTGATGCTAAAAGTCTTTTTTGCATCCATTCAGGTGATGGCTTGATTTTGATATTTTTCAAAACTCCGATTGAATAGTATTTACAAACATCTTCGTCTTTGATTTCTACTTTGAATTTATCAGTTGATAAATCTTTTGTACATTCAAGAGGAGAGAATTTTAACGGTTTGTCAAAAATTGCGCTTAATTCTCTTGCAACACCGATTACAGACATTTGATCGCCTCTATTTGCTGTCGGAGCTACGTCTAAGATATAATCTTTTTCGAACCCTAAAACATCTTTTACATCTGCTCCAATTTGAACATCCGGAAATATTCTATTAAGAACAAGTATTCCGTCTTCTTCTTGATAATTTCTTTCTGCAACGCCAAGTTCATCTGCCGAACAAAGCATACCTTGAGATTCAACTCCTCTAATTGTTGCAGGAGCAAGTGTGAACATTTCGCCGGTTTTTCTATCTAAAACTTGTGAACCAACAGATGCGTAAGGAATAATTTGTCCTACTGCAATGTTTTGTGCGCCACAAACAACTGTTTTTAAACCAGAACCTGTGTTTACCGTTACAAGGTGAAGGTGATCAGAATTTGGGTGATTATCAATTTTTTCAATTTTAACTGTTTTTATGTTTGTAAATTGTGGTTTTAATTCTTCAACCGCCTCTACTTCTAATCCACTCATAGTTAACTCATGAGCAATTTGTTCTACTTCTATATCTGATAAATCAACAAATTCGTTTAACCAGTTTAATGATACTTGCATTTTTATACTTCCCTCTCGATTTAATTATTCTCTTTGACTGAATGATACTACAAACTCAAATGAATTACAAATTTTCATGATATAATTTTTTTTATGAAAAGAGTTGTTGTATTTGCGCACTATGATAAAAATAATAAAATTGATGATTATGTTGCATATTACCTAAAATCATTGAAAGAAGCCGGATGTGAAGTCGTTTTTGTTTCTTGTTGCGAGTTAGACAATTCTGAAATCGAAAAAGTGAAAGATTATGTAATTCATTCGATTTGTGAAAAACATGATGAATATGATTTTGGTTCTTATAAAAGAGGTTTTTTGTATTTAAAAAATTTTTTGAATGTTTATGATGAATTAATTTTTGCAAATGATAGTTGTTATGGCCCGATTTATCCTATTTCAGAAGTTTTTGCGAATATGGAAAAAGAGGATTGTGATTTTTGGGGGATTACTAAAAATAATTTTGGGTATAAAAAATCAATAGGTCATTTTTTTGTTAAACGCCCGCATATTCAAAGTTATTTTGTTGCGTTTAATAAAAAGATTTTTACGTCAGAAGATTTCCAAAAATTTATGCTTTCAGTTGTTCATCAAGATAATAAAAAATTGATAGTTTCCAAATATGAAATCGGTTTGACAGAATTACTGGTAAAAAAATGTTATAAATATAAAGTTTTGGTTAATGCTTTTGAAAATGTAAATAATATAGCTATTTTGAAATGGTGGCAAATTATTGAAAATCATAAAATGCCATTTATTAAAAAATCGTTATTTGATTTGAAAAATACGAGTATTACTACAATAGACGGCTATGAAAAATATTTGAAAGATTATCCTAAAAGTTTGATAAAATTGTCAAGACAAATTAATCACAAAATTCCTGCAAAAATGAAGATTTCAATATTTGATTTTATTTCAGATTTTCCGTTTGCAATAAGAAAAATATTTTCTATTTTGATTGATAAAATTTTTATATTGGTAAAAGATTAAAAAATCACCTCTATTTTTATAATAGAGGTGATTTTACTTAATTACTATATATTCTAATCTTTGTTGGTAAAAGCAGCTCGAGCATCTCGAATCATTCTAGCTCTTAAATTTCTATCTGCACTTCCTTTTTGGAATGAGGCATCAAATTCCTTTGCGAAATTTAAGTTTGCTGCATTTTCATATTCTACGCCAATTTTAGGTGTTATTTTACTTTTTTTCTTAAATAAACCTGAAATTTTTTCTTTTGCACCAGAGAATAAACCTTTAACATCTTTCTTTAGCTTGTTCCATGAGAAATCTTTTACATACTTTGTAATATCTTTACGGTAAACAATACCTGTTGCGATTGCTGCTGCGGCGATTGTTCCACCTGCGATTAATGCAGTTTTATTATTATCTTTTTTAAACTCAAAATCTTTTCCAGTTTCAATATTATTTGCATTTTTGATTAATTGTTTTTTGAATTGATCTTGAGATAAAGTTTTGACTTTGCCCTGAGCATTGGTTACTTGTACTTTACCTTTTTGTGTCATTTGGACAGTATTTCCGCCGATAGATAATGCCGGTCCGATAGTCATATTGTCTGCCATAATTTTTATACCTTTCAAATTTACACTAAATTCGTTGTCTACATGAAAACACGTCAATAATTTTTATGCTATTTTTCTTCCAAATGTTAACAATAATTTACAAATAATTTAACGAAACGTAACAGGTTTTTTCAATATGGACATGTTTATAATATAATGTTTTTGAGGTACCACAAATTGAAACATTCAAAATTAACAGCCCTAATATTTATAGCACTTATTTTAGGTGTTGTCGTAGGACATTTTGCCCCTGATTTTGCGGTTCGAATGAAACCGTTTGCTGTAATCTTTTTAAGAATGGTTAAAATGATTATTGCTCCGTTGCTTTTCGCAACTTTAGTTGTCGGAATTGCGGGACATGGTGATGCAAAAAGTTTGGGTAAAATCGGGCTTAAAACAATTATTTACTTTGAAATTGTAACTACTTTGGCTTTGATAATCGGGCTTACTACTGCAAACATCTTCAAACCGGGAATTGGTTTTGTAACAAGCAATTCTATTCATGCAATCCACATGCAAGAAGCGGGGCTTATGGCTGCAACTCAGGCACATACGTCGATTAGTGAGATGGTTACAAGTATTTTCCCAACAAGTATTATTGATGCGATGGCACAGGGTAATTTGTTGCAAATCGTAGTATTTTCAATATTTTTTGCTTTGGCTATGGTTGCGGTTGGGAAACCTGCAAAACCAGTTATTGAACTGTTAAATTCCGTTTCGCAAATAATGTTTAAATTTACGGAATACGTAATGTATTTTGCTCCTCTCGGAATTTTTGGAGCTATTGCATCTACTATTGGAGCGAACGGTGTGGCGGTTTTGAAAAGTTACTTCAAAGTTATTGGTGCGATGTATGTTGCATTGGCAGTATTTGTGTTGTTGGTATTATTTATTGCCTGCAAAATTGTAAAAATTTCTTTGAGAAATTTGTTGAGAGCTGTTCAAGAACCTGCATTGTTGGCATTTACTACCGCAAGTTCAGAAGCTGCGTTTCCTAAAGCAATGGAGATTATGGAGCGTTTTGGTGTTCCAAAAAATATAGTTGGTTTTGTTATGCCGACTGGTTATACATTTAATCTTGACGGAAGTACGATTTACCTTGCAATGGGAGTTTTATTCTCATCTCAAATTGTTGGAATAAATCTTGATATCAATCAACAAATTATTATTATGATTGCACTAATGCTTACAAGTAAAGGTATTGCCGGCGCACCAAGAGTTGCGTTAATTGTGCTTGCAGGAACTTTAGCAAGTTTCAATATTCCTATTTTGGGAGTAGCAATTCTTTTAGGTATTGATCAAATTCTTGATATGGGCAGAACTACTATTAACCTTGTTGGTAACTGTGTTGCAACTGTTGTTATTGCAAGGTGGGAAAAAGCTTTTGATTATGACAAAATGAAAGAATTTGTAGAACAGTCTAAAGAAGAAAGTCTTGGACACGATCTACAACAAAAACTAGAACAAATAAAAGAAGGATAGAAAAGAGTATGAGCAACGAAACAGGTACAAAAAAAGAGTACAAAGAAACATTAAATTTGCCTCAAACAACTTTAGCAATGAGAGCAAATGCAACCGTTAGAGAACTTGAAATCCAAAAATTTTGGGCTGAACATGATATTTATAACAAGATTATTAACAACCGTGATAAGGCAAATAAATTCATTTTGCACGACGGTCCTCCATACTTGAGTTCTGAAAAAATTCACGTTGGGACTGCTCTTAACAAAATCCTTAAAGATATTTTATTGAAATATAAAGCACAAGCCGGTTATTACACTCCGTATGTTCCTGGTTATGACGGACACGGTTTGCCAATTGAAAACAAAGTAGTAAAAAATATTAAAGGTGGCAGAAGTGCAGTAACTCCTTACGAACTACGTCAAAAATGCCGTGAATATGCTCACAATAGCTTGAAAGGTCAAGAAAATGAATTTAAACGTCTTGGCGTTTTGGGAGATTGGGAAAATCCTTATTTGACTATTAAGCCTGAATTTGAAGCTGAACAAGTTCGAGTTTTTGGCGAAATGTATAAAAAAGGTTATATTGAAAAAGGGTTGAAACCTGTTTATTGGTGTGCATCTTGCGAAACTGCTCTTGCTGAAGCAGAAGTTGAGTATGCTGATGTTACTTCAACTTCTATTTATGTAAGATTTAAGTTTGATGATGAAAGTACAGAAAAACTTAAAAAACTTAGCTGCTTAGCTGCTTCGCCTCTTAGCAGTATTTACGCTATCATTTGGACAACAACTCCTTGGACAATTCCTTCAAATATGGCAATCAGTATGCACCCTAAGTTTGAATATACATTCTTTGAATATGAAGGTGATGTTTATGTTGTTGCGCAAGGTTTATTAGCAAGCTTTTTGGCTGATGTTGAATGGGATGAAAAAGATATTAAAGTTCTAGGATCTTGTGTTGGATCTGATTTAGAGCTTTTGACAACTCAACATCCTTTAGTAGATAGAAAATCTCCTATAATTTTGGGAGAACACGTTACGCTTGATGCAGGTACTGGTTCTGTACATACTGCTCCGGGGCATGGCCTTGAGGACTATGAAGTTGGTTGCAAGTATGGTATTGAAGTGTTCTCGCCACTTGATAGCAAAGGCGTTTGGACTGATGCGGTTAAGGATAAGGATTTGGAAGGTGTCCCTTATTATAAAGGAAATTCTATCGTTATTGAAAAACTTAAAAATTGTGGAGCTTTGTTGAAAGCTCAAGATATCAACCACAGTTATCCGCATTGTTGGAGATGTAAAAATCCTGTAATTTACAGGGCAACTCCTCAATGGTTTGTTAAAGTTGACAAGTTTAGAGATAAAGCATTAGAAGCAATTAAGGGTGTAAAATGGATTCCAGCAGGCGGAGAAGCTAGAATTTCAAACATGGTTGCAGGTCGTACAGACTGGTGTATCTCTCGTCAAAGGGCTTGGGGTGTACCAATTCCTGTTTTTTATTGCGAAGATTGCGGAGAAGTTATTGTAACTGATGAAACAGTTGAAAATGTTGCAAAAATCTTTGAAAAAGAAAGCTCTGATGCGTGGGTAAAATATTCAGCAGAAGAGTTGTTGCCTCAAGGTTTCAAATGCCCTAAGTGCGGAAAAACTCATTTCAAAAAAGAAAACGACATTATGGATGTGTGGTTTGATTCCGGTGTAACTTGGAAGGCAGTCGTTGAAAAACGTTCTGATGTTTTGGGACATACACCTGTTGAAATGTATTTGGAAGGCTCTGACCAACACAGAGGATGGTTCCAGTCATCATTATTGACAAGTGTTGCAGTTCAAGGTAAAGCACCATACAAATCAGTATTAACTCACGGTTTTGTATTCGGAGAAGATGGCAGAAAGATGTCAAAATCTTTAGGTAACTATATTAGACCTGACGAAATTATTAAAACTTACGGTGCTGATATCTTGAGATTGTGGGCTGCCTCAGTAGATTATAGAAATGATACAAAAATCGGTAATAATATCGTTAAACAGTTGGCAGAAATCTTTAAGAAAACAAGAAATACTTCAAGATTTTTGTTAGGCAACTTGTTTGACTTTGATCCAAAAACTGATTATGTTGAATATCAAGATTTGAAAGCTATTGATAAATTCGCATTACACAAGTTAAATCAATTGATTGTAAGTGTTACGGAAGCTTTTGACAATTATGAGTTCTATAAATACTTTCAACAACTTCAAAATTTTGCGGCAGTTGATTTGAGTTCGTTCTATCTTGATATTGTGAAGGATAGATTATATACTGCGGGTAAAAAATCATTATCTCGTCGTGCTTGTCAAACTGTTTTGTTTGAAACATTGCAAACTCTTGTTAGAATGCTTGTTCCTGTAATGCCTCACCAAGCAGAAGATATTTGGATGAGCGTTCCTGAATGTCAAAAAGACGGGTTGGAAAGTATTTTGCTTTCTGATTGGTGTAAACCTAGAGCAGAGTGGAATAATGAACAGTTGGAAAATGATTTTACGCAAATTTTGAAAGCTCGTGAAGTTGTAACAAGAGCTATTGAGCCTCTTAGAGCAGAAAAACAAGTTGGAAGTTCATTAGAAGTTGCGGTTTTTGTAAAATCTGACAACGCAGAAATTTTGAAGGCAAACGAAGATGAATTATGCAATATCTTTATTACATCTCAGGCATGTGTAACAGATGAAAAACCGGAAAATGTTTTAAATGAATATTCCGAAGACGGTTATACTGTATGGGTGACAAAGGCTGAAGGTGAAAAATGCGCTCGTTGCTGGAAATATAGAAAACTTAACGCTGATGGTATTTGCGAAGAATGCGCAGATGCAATTAGTTAGATAAGAAAAGACAAATGTAAAAAAGCTCCTTATGAATAGGGAGCTTTTTTTTAGTTGAAAAATTTTTGTATATTGTAACAAACTGTTAACATTTTCTAAAGATTTCCACCAATTGTGCCGTAGACATGATTGTACAATTTGGAAAGGAAAATCTATTATGGGAATGGCAGCGTCACAAGCTAGACTATTAAGCATAACAGCAAGATTGACCAATAATGAAAATAGTGGTCAAAGTATTTCCTATTCAAAACAACGTTTAGCGGATCAAACACAACAGATTACAAATGAATATAACGAGGCTCTTAATACTACTAAATTGACAGTATTGACAGGTTTTAATGGCTCTGATGCAACATATACAGATATTTCGTATGACACAATGACAAACAAACAAATGGCTGCGAATACTAAACAATATGTTGTTACTGATACTAAGGGCAGAATTTTGGTTACAGAAGATATTGCAAATGCTTATAAAAAATCGAATGGTAATTACAACCAGTTTTTAGCAAATATTTCAGATAAAGAGGGTGGACCTTATACTCAATCTGATTTGAAAGTTCAAGATAATGGAACATATAACAATGCTAATTTAATAGATGCATCTCAAAAAATCCATGAAGCTTGGGATAAATATTTTGCATCAGTAGGAATTGAATGTAGTGATGATGAGCATAAAGGTATTTATGATGATGGTACATATAGATTCAAATGGAATAATGTATTAGATACAAATGACAAAGGAGAATATTTAGACAAAGACGGTAAAGTTATTACTGCAGATGAAGCTAAAACAAAAGGCTATTCATCAGTTGGTAGTGGTTATGCAAGTTGGGCGGTATTAGGTGATGATGGAAAACCAACAGGCGAATATACTCCAATCAACTATGAAGGTACAACTGAAGAATCTCGTGAATTATTTGATTATGCGATGGCTATAACAGAATCATTCATGAGAACAGAAAAAAACTTAAAAGCAGAAGGCAAATCAGCAGAGATGAATGAGGTATTTGATCCAAAGAAATACACATTAAATCTTGATGCTGGTAATAAAGCTGATTTGAATTACTACAAAAATATCTTCTCAAAAATGCAATCAAGCGGATATTTTACATACACAAATACACCGGCTACTGCAAAAGATGATCCTGAGCATTACAAATACGCATCTGTAGGAACAGGTACTGCCGGCAATGTTCAAAAATCTCCGTTAAAAGATAATACAGTTTTTGAAGCTGCATTGAGAGATGGTTCATTGAGATTGGAATACTATTCAACAACTTCAAAATCATTTAAAACAACAACGATTTCAGAGGACAATTGTATCCAAGAAGTTTCTGATGAACGTGCAATCGCTCGTGCGGAATCAAAATACAATCAAGATATGGCGGATTTAGAAAATCAAGATAAAAAACTTGATTTGGAATTGAAAAAACTTGATACAGAACACTCAGCCCTACAAACAGAATATGATTCTGTTAAAAATGTAGTTGACAAAAACGTTGAAAGCTCATTCAAAACATTTGGGTAAGAAATTTCAGAGAGGGGTTAGATATTTGTGTCCCTCAAGAATTCCAAAACATTCCTCAAGGCTTGTCCTCTGTGGGAAATCTTATTTTTTTCTGTTTCTGACAATTCTGCCATTGTTGTAGAACCATTGCCAACTAAAAATATCGGATCGTATCCAAAACCATTTGTACCAGCCTGTTTGTATGCAATATTTCCATGACATTCTCCACGTGTTTGAAAAATGATTTCTCCGTCAGGTGAAACCAAAGTCATTGCGCAAACAAATTTTGCTCTACGGTTTTCTTTTTTGTTCATTGCATTCAACAATTTGTTAATTCTTGCTTGTGGAGTGTCAGCGTATCTGGCTGAGTATATTCCGGGTGCGCTGTCTAAAGCTTCTACACATAATCCAGAATCATCCGCTAAAGCAACAATTCCGCTTAATTTTGCAGCTTCTTTTGCTTTAATATAAGAATTCTCTTCAAAAGTTGTTCCGTTTTCTATTGGGTCAAATCCATTTGGTGGTAACAAAAACTCAATATTAATATCGCCTGCGATATCTTTTATTTCTTGTAATTTATGTGGATTTGATGTCGCAAATACGAGTTTAGTCATTTTACTTTCCAAACCTTCTTTGTCTGTTATGAAATTCTTCAACGGCTTCTGCTAAAGATTTTTTATCAAATTCAGGCCAATATTGTTTTGTTACAAGGATTTCAGAGTATGCGATTTGCCACAAAAGATAATTTGAAACTCTTTTTTCTCCGCCTGTTCTGATTAACAAATCAGGATCAGGAATTCCATTTGTATATAGGTTTTCGGAAATCGTTTTTTCTGTAATATCTTCTGCGTTAATCCCTTGTGTGACAATATTTTTTACTGCGTGAAGGATTTCATCCCTAGCACCGTAATTAAATGCGATTTGAAGATGTACGCCGGTATTATTTTTTGTTGTTTCAACGGAATTGTTTAGAATTTTTTGAAGTTTTGGACTAAGTTTTTTTGTGTCGCCGATAAAATTAATTACAACTCCTTCTGAGTGCATTTCTGCAAGCTCGTTGGTTAGAGTGATTGCAAGAAGTTCCATCAAAAAATCAACTTCTTCTTTTTTTCTATTCCAATTTTCTGTTGAAAAAGCGTAAACAGTCAAATATTTTATGCCAAAATCTTTGCAAGCACGAAGTGTTGCTTTGAGTGCGTCTACACCTTTTTTGTGTCCCATTGCGGAAGGCAAATTCTTTTCTTTAGCCCAACGGCGGTTACCATCCATAATTATTGCAATGTGTTGTAAGTTTGTATCTTTTACTATTTCAGCTATTCTTGTTTCATTCATAGTTTTTATTATATGGCAAACATGAAAAAATTGAAATGGACTTTTTACGTAAAAATATGAACTTTACTTAACCTCATTGCTGAAATTATTTACAAAAAACTATGTTCATGTGATAATTTTAGTGAAGCTACAAAATATAATAGCGATGTACACAATATAAAAAAGGAAAAAACAAAAATGGCTAGAAAAACTCCATTGGAAAAAATCAGAAACATTGGTATTGCCGCTCACATCGATGCTGGTAAGACCACTACAACTGAACGTATTTTGTTTTACACAGGTAAAACTCATAAAATTGGTGAAACCCATGATGGCGCAGCCGTAACTGACTTTATGGAACAAGAAAAAGAACGTGGTATTACAATTCAATCAGCTGCTGTTACAGCATCTTGGAAAGGTCACCAAATTAACATTATTGATACTCCGGGTCACGTTGACTTTACAATTGAAGTTGAACGTTCTTTGCGTGTATTAGATGGTGTTGTTGCTGTATTCTGTGCAGTAGGTGGTGTTCAATCTCAATCTGAAACAGTTTGGAGACAAGCTAACAGATACGAAGTTCCTCGTATGGTATTCGTAAACAAAATGGATAGAACAGGTGCTGACTTCTACAGAGTTGTTGATCAAATCAAAACAAGATTGGGCGCAAATGCAGTTCCTATTCAATTGCCTATCGGTAATGAAGATAAATTCAACGGTCTTATTGACTTGATGACAATGAGAGCTGAAATTTATACAAACGACTTAGGTACAGATATTAAAGAAGAAGATATTCCTGCTGATATGTTAGAAAAAGCTCAAGAATATCATGATGCTATGGTTGAAGCTATTGCATCTGAAGATGATGCATTGATGGAAAAATACTTTGATGATCCTGCATCTATTACAGTTGACGAATTGAAAGCTGTTTTGAGAAAAGCAGTTTGTGAAAACAAAATCGTTCCTGTAACTTGCGGTACTGCATTTAAAAACAAAGGTGTTCAACTTCTATTGAACGCAGTTGTTGATTATATGCCATCACCGGTTGATGTAAAAGCTATTGAAGGTGAATTAGAAGATGGAACAAAAACAGAAAGACATTCTTCTGATACAGAACCATTCTCAGCTTTAGCATTTAAAGTTATGACAGACCCATATGTTGGTCGTTTGACTTTCTTAAGAGTTTATTCTGGCGTAATTACTGCTGGTTCTTATGTTCTAAATGCTACAAATGGCAAAAAAGAACGTATCGCTCGTTTGGTTCGTATGTATGCTGACCAAAGACTTGAAGAACAAGAAGTTTACGCAGGTGATATCTGTGCAGCAGTAGGTTTGAAAGACACTACAACTGGTGATACTTTATGTGATGAAAAAGCTCCAATTATCTTGGAAAGAATGACATTCCCAGAACCTGTTATTTCAGTTGCTATTGAACCAAAAACAAAAGCAGACCAAGACAAAATGGGTATTGCTCTTCAAAAGCTTGCTGAAGAAGATCCTTCATTCAGAGTTAAATCTGATACAGAAACAGGTCAAACAATCATTTCTGGTATGGGTGAACTTCACCTTGATATTATTGTAGACCGTATGTTGAGAGAATTTAAAGTTGAAGCTAACATCGGTAAACCACAAGTAGCTTATAGAGAAACAATTCGTGGAAACGCTGATCAAGATTCTAAATTCATCCGTCAATCAGGTGGTAAAGGTCAATATGGTCACGTTAAAGTTAGAATTTCTCCAGCTGAAGAAAATGCCGGATTTGTATTCGAAAACAAAATCGTTGGTGGTGCTATTCCTAAAGAATACATTGAACCAGCAAGAAAAGGTATGGAAGAAGCTCTTGAAGGTGGTATCCTAGCTGGATTCCCAATGATTGACGTTAAAGTTGAACTTTACGATGGATCTTACCACGAAGTTGACTCATCAGAAATGGCGTTCAAAATCGCTGGTTCTATGGCTATTAAAGACGGTTGCCGCAAAGCACAACCTTGTATCCTTGAACCAATGATGAAAGTTGAAATCGAAATTCCTGATGAATTTACTGGTACAATTATTGGTGACATTTCAAGAAGACGTGGCCGTGTTGAAGGTCAAGAACCTCAAGGTAACACTGGTAATGTAATCGTAAGAGCATTAGTTCCATTGGCAAATATGTTCGGTTACGCAACAGACTTGAGATCAAACACTCAAGGTCGTGGTACATTCTCAATGGAATTCCACAACTACGAACAAGTTCCTGCTAACGTTGAAAAAGAAATCATCGAAAAATCAGGAGCAAAAGCATAAGTTAAGATTAACTAAAGCTAAATATAATAAAAACGAGGCTTTCAATTTAGGAAGCCTCGTTTTTTTAGTTTATTTTGAATAAATAAGAATGGAAAGCCAATTATAGATAATGGAACATTATTTGTGCTAACTTTGCTAATTGCAGAGAGCAAAACCGGAAGAAATGAAAATTGTAAAAAAATAATACTAAAAAAGACTTATCATTTGATAAGTCTTTCAAAAAACTGGGGTGGAAGGACTCGAACCTCCGAAATGGCGGTACCAAAAACCGCTGCCTTACCACTTGGCGACACCCCATTACTGGGTACATTTCTATTATATATACTAAAAATTAATTGTCAATAATTTTATGTGATTTCTTTGAACAATTCGTTCATATCTGTTCGAAGAATTTTTGATAACTTGAAAATAACTAATGCACTCGGAATTATCACACCTCGTTCAAGCTTTCCGACATAATTTATGCTCATGTCTAGTTTTTCTGCCAACTGTTCTTGTGTTAGGTGTCGGCGCAATCTCTCTGCTCTTATGTTTGAACCTAAAATATATCCGAAATTATTTTCCATAAAATAATTCTATATTATTGACAATGTTCAGCAAAGAGATTATAATAACTGTAATGTTTACTATAGTAAATATAGAGTATATTATTATAATTATTAAGAGGTTTGGTATGAATTTTAAAAATGATAAGGTCTTTTCACGTTTCACTTCTCACTTTTCACTAAAAACACCTGCATTTACTCTTGCGGAAGTTTTGATAACTTTAGGGATAATTGGGATTGTTGCGGCGATGACTTTGCCTGCTATGATAATGAACCATAGAAAACAAGTAACGGTTAATAAGGTTAAAAAATTTTATACTGTAATGTCGCAGGCGACAAATTCAGCTATTGCAGAATATGGGTCAATGGAAGATTGGCAAGGCTTTACTACTGCTTGGAATGGCGAAGAAATGCAGAATTGGTTTGATACTTATTTGAAACCGTATTTAAAAGTTATTGATGAGTCTGTCAAAACAGATGAAGAAACAGGACATAGCACTTTATTTGTAATTCTTTCTGATGGTTCGGTTATTAATATGACAAATTGGGCTGGGAGTGCAAAGTCTGATGATAATGCTAATCACGTTCAGGACAACCATAATGGGTTAATTCATTTATATTATTATACTGATAAAAAATTAATTGATGATGTAGATAGTAGAATTGAGTGCGTAAATAGGTTTAGTTTTTTATTTTATAGCCCATTAAAAGATCAATATTTCTTTCAACCTTATACATACCAAGCAAATACTCCAGAAAAATATAACAGAGAGTTTTTTATGAATCAGTTAAAGGGTGGAAACAATCAATATTGTGCAGCGGTAATGATGTTTGATGGTTGGCAGATAAAAAGCGATTATCCTTTTCAAACTAAAAAGGATAAATAAGAGGACTATGTTCTTTAGCTCTAACAACTTTTACATAATTGTTGATTAGTTTTTCAAATACATCTAAAATCATTATTTCACTCTCAAAATGTCCTATATCAAAAACAACAATAGGACTATCAAGTGCAGTATGAAATTTTAAATCGCCTGTAACAAGAGCATCAGCACCGTTTTCAAAAGCTTCTTGAATAAATTCTGTTCCACTTCCTGCACAAAAAGCTATACGTTTAAGTTTGGTAATTCCTTTATTATTAACATATCTCAAGTGTGGTGAAATTACTTTGAGCTTTGTAATAAAGTCTTGAACTGAGGTTTGAAAATCTATATAACGAGTAAATTCGCCTCCAAAATTTTTGATATAAAAATCCGATAATCCCAAAGTTTTAATTAACGTATCCGTTGTTCCACCTTTGGCTCTGTCTAGGTTTGTATGTGCGCAGTAGATATCAATGTTTTTATATTTTATAGAAACATTAAATAATGGATGATGTGAAATAATCATATTACAATTTTGTTCTAAGGCTTGTTGGATGATATTATCTGTTACAGTCAGGCACAACATAATTTTTTGAATATCTGTGTTTGAGGTTTCCACAATCCAACCTGAGCAATCCCATTTTTCTGCCAATTCAGGTGGTGCAAATTTCTCTATTCGTTTTGTTATTTCATATTTGTTCACTATTTGAACCTCTTACAAATGCAATCCTCTTCCGCATTTTTAATGTTTATTCTATTCGCAAAGAACTGCGCTATCTTACAAAGAAAGAGGAAAATTAAAATTTAATATAATTAAATATTTCTTTTGCGATTGTTTTTTTGCTTGCTCTTTCAAGTTTTTTCATTCCGCCGTTTTTATCTAATATAGTAACTTCATTAAAATCACTTGAAAATCCGATATCTTTTCTTGAAATATCATTTGCAATAAGGTAGTCGCAACCCTTCTTATTGATTTTTTCTTTTGCATTTTCTAACAAGTTTTCACTTTCTGCACAAAAACCAATTATAAGAGGTGGTTTATCAACCATATTTGCTGAATGTTTTTTCAAACATAATTCTTTTAAAATATCAGGGTTCTTGACTAAAGTTAGAGTGATTTCATTTTCTGTGGTCTTTTTCATTTTTTGTGTAAATTTTTCTTTCACTCTATAATCAGCAACGGCTGCTGCCATAATAATGCAAGTAGCTGTCCCAAATTCTTTTTCAACTGCAGTTTGCATTTCTTGAGCAGATTTTACTTTTACGACATTATATTTTCTTATTACATCACAAGTTGTAATTAAAGTTACGTCTGCACCGAGATTTCTTGCGGTATCAGCGAGAGCCAAGCCCATTTTCCCTGATGAATAATTCGAAATATATCTCACGGGGTCAATTTCTTCAATTGTGCCACCAGATGTTATAACGATTTTTTTGCCATTTAGTTTTTTACAATTCAAAATTTCTACTGTTTTGTCAAAGATTTTGTCTAGCGAACAAAGTCTACCTTTACCTTCATAACCGCAAGCAAGATATCCGCTTTCCGGTTCTAGGATTTCTACGTTTAATTTGTTTAAATTTTGATGAATAATTGGGTTTTCCCACATGTTGCAATTCATTGCCGGAGCTAGGATTATTGGTTTGGTGAATGCACAAGCGATAGAGGTTAAAAGATTGTCGCAAATTCCTGTTGCAATTTTAGAGATGGTGTTTGCGGTTGCCGGTGCGATTACCATAATGTCTGCTTTATCGGCATAAGAAATATGTTCTGGTTTAAAATCTTTGTCTTCAAATTCTTCAACTGCAACGGGATTTTTGCTCAAATTTTCGAGAGTTAATTTTGTCACAAAATTCAAAGCGTTTGGAGTGCAAACGACTAAAACTTCTGCATTTGCTCGTTTATACATTCTGATAAGTTCACAAATCTTATACGCTGCAATTCCGCCGGTTATGCCGACGAGAACAGTTTTCCCGCTAAGCATTTTTATGCTCCTTCTCAACAATTTGTTTTAACTCATTGATAGCTCGTTGCAAGTCATCATTCACGATTTTATAGTCGAAAACTTCTGCCCTATCGAGTTCTTGTTTAACTTCATTCATTCGTTTTTGAATAGTTGCTTCATCTTCTGTATGACGACCTCTTAAACGTTTTTCCAATGCTTCTAACGATGGTGGGCAAATGAAAATCAACACAGCTTCCGGCATTTGTTTTTTTACTTGTAATGCGCCTTTTGTGTCGATTTCAAGAATTACATTTTTGCCCTCATCAAGACATTGTTTTATAAATTTTTTCTTTGTACCATATCTGTTTCCGGCAAATTCTGCCCATTCAAGAAATTTTTCATTATCAATACATTGCTGAAATTCGTCTTTTGTTAAAAAGAAATAGTTAATTCCGTCAACTTCGCCTTCTCGAGGTAATCTTGTTGTGCAAGATACTGACAACATAAATTCGGGGTTGTTTTCTAAAAATCCTTTTAAAACTGTGCCTTTGCCGACACCAGATGAACCTGATATTACAAATAATTTTTTATTCATAGAAATATTATACAATGAACAAAATTTTCTGCATTAAAAAAGAACGGTTTTTATACCGTTCTTTTTAAGATTTTATTTTACCTTGAACTAGTGTCCCAATGGAGCGAGGGAAAAGGTGCTGGCTATGCTTTTTTAGCATCTTTTTTGTATTCGTCAATTGCAAGAATTGAACAAATAATCAAACAAATAATACCAGATGCTAACCAGAAGTATATTGCACCATCCCAGTTTTGGTTGCCGTTAGAACCTAATTTGTCAACAAGATAACCTGTACCTGTCGCAGACAAGAAAGCTCCGATGTAACCGAATGTTCCGGTAAAACCTGATGCTGCTGATGCAACTTTTTTAGAACTGCTTTCTACTGCACAAAGTCCGCCAATCATCATTTGAGGGCCGTAAGTAAAAGCACCTAACAAACCGATGATTACGTAGTTTAAGTTAGCTATTGTGTTGAATTTCAATGCAATAATTGCGAAAATTACACCGATTAAATAAATCAAATTAACTGGCGCTCTTTTGCCTTTGAATAATTTATCTGAAATCAAACCTGCACAAACAGTTCCGCAAATCCCAACAAGAGGTAATGATGCAATCATGTTTGTTGCGTCTTGAAGTTCAATGTTTTTAGCGTTTTTCAAATACATAATCATCCAGTCCTCTGCACCAAATCGGATTATGTAAACGAATACATAGGCAATTGCAAGCAACCAAAGAGTCTTGTTGCATAATACATATTTTTTGAAGATTTGAACATAAGACATATCGTCTTCTGCTTTTTGTTCTTCTGCTGATTTTTCTTTAACAGGTTCTTCCCTGTAAACTTCTACATCAGGTAAGCCTAAAGATTGAGGTCTATCTCTTAGTCTTTCAAACAACCATAATGCGGTAATAACTGCTAATGTACCGGGAACTAAGAAAGCTGCTCTCCATCCAAAATGAGCTGCAATATGACCTGCCAAAATAAAGCTTAAAAAAGTCCCTGTTTGGTGAGAACAAGACCACAATGACCATTTAGTACCACGTTCAGAGTTTGAGTACCAATAAGTCAAACTTTTTGCAACTGCCGGAAAACCAGCTGATTGGAACCATCCGCTTACACCCCATAAGAAAGCTAATACCCACAATAAAACTATTGCAGTCATTTTAGGATCAAGTCCTAACATGTTAACAAAATTAGGAGCAAGTGCAAATAAAATATTTGCAATTGCGGTCATTAACAATGCAGTCGGGAAGAATTTTCTAACGTCTGAACCGTCAGCTAGTACGCCGTTTACAAATTTACCGATACCGTATGTCAAGTACAAAGAGCTACCTAGCAAACCTAATTCTGTTGCAGAATAGCCAAATTCATCCATAATTCCCGGTAATGCTACTGCGATGTTCTTTTTACACAAATAGAATATTGTGTAACCGATAAAGCAAGCATAAAAAATTCTCAATCTCCAATGAGAATACATGCTCTTAACCTGTTCCGGATCTTGAATAGGTTCTTTCACCGGAGGTTCTTTAAAAAATTGTGCGAATTTTTCTAACATATCCTTTTCCTATTTCCTACTATTTTCCTGCTTTTATAATTTGTATATTTCTTGTTTCGTTGATTTCGTGACGAGCGCACTTAATAAGTTCTCTTTTCTCTTCATCAAGTCTACATCCGCCAACCAATCGGTCAATAAATCCGGTATTAAGTTTAACAGCTTTGTCAAAAGCGCCTACTTCTTCCAAAACATCTTTTATTTGGTGTAAATCATATCCAAAAGATTGCTTTGAATTGTAAACAAGAGTTTCGCCTGTTTGAGAAATAATAGGTTCACCACCTTGTTCAAAATATAACTTAAATACGGATTTTAAATCTTGCAATTCCGATTGCAATGTTGTGACAGTTTGTTGTATTCTCAAAAATCTTTCGAACAAGTATTCAACATTATCAAGTTGTTTAACTTCCCAATCGTATTTTTGGAAATATAATTTTTTTAATTTTGGATAAGCCAAAGCCAATCCCATTGTATCTGCCATAGCACGGTGATGGTTTTTAAGTTCGACATGAAATCTTTCTGTCAAAGCATCTAAACCGTGAGAAAACAAATCCGGATAAACCTCTTTAAACATTTGTTGCGAGTCAATTCGAGGATTTGTTAATTCTTTACCTGTAGTTCTAAGACTGGCTTCGTTTAAGAACGAATAGTCAAAAATACAGTTGTGCGCAACAATCGGATAATCTCCGATAAATCCCAAAATTTTTGGCATCGCTTCTGCTTCCGTAGGGGCATCTGCAACCATATCAGGGGTAATTCCGTGTATTGCAATACTGGATTTTCTAATATGTTGTTCAGGATTAATTAAAGTTTGAAATTCATCTTTAATCTTTCCATTTTCAAGCCTTACAGCGGCAAACTCAACCATCTTCTCTTTTGTATAATCTAATCCCGTCGTTTCTGTATCAAGAACGATTTCTATTACTTTTTTTCTTGCCATATTCCTATCCTATAGAGTTCTAGTTAGATGATAGCACAAAAATAAATTATGTGGTATGGTGGTGAGTGAGAAGTGAAACGTGAAATGTGAAAAGACCGTTACAGGTGCAATCGCACCAAAATCAATTACCGAGCAAAGCGAGCGAAATGAACTTCTCATTAAAAAAAGGAGATAACCATGTCAAACACAATAGAAATAAATGATGCAAATTTTGAACAAGAAGTTTTAAATTCAGAACAACCGGTAGTTGTTGATTTTTGGGCATCTTGGTGTGGACCTTGCAGAAAGCTTAGTCCTGTATTGGATGAAGTCGCAACGGAGTTTGCCGGAAAAGTTAAGTTCGTGAAAATTAATACAGATGAAAATATTAAGACTGCGCAAGATTATTCAATAAGCGGTTTGCCTAGTTTGCTTGTTTTCAAAAACGGAAAAGCGCTTGAAAGATTAGTTGGACTTATGCCAAAATCTACAATTATTACGAATATTGAGAAACATTTATAAGTTAGTGAAACGTGAAAAATTTTTTACACTCGTTTTGTAGTTTTTGTATTGAACTATTCACTGCTTGAAATGTAAATTTTTATTAATAAATTTTGAAATAAATTAAAGATTACTTGTAAAAAGCCCGTTATTTAAACTAAAGGAAAAGGGTCATTATGCAAGTAGAAAGTCAACCAAATAAATATAAAATATTTCAAGACTATTATTTGACCGTGAATGGCGAATTAATCAGCTATTCTGAGGCATTACGCCTATATTCTCAATTGGATGATGACACAAAATTAGATTTTGAAAAATTCTATAAAGATGAAACAGGTTATGAAATAATTGTAGCAAGTGGTTACAATTTAGATGCAAGACATCTTGAAAATACAAAGATTTTAAATAAAGCAAACATTAATACAAAATATACTATTGAAGCTTATGCAAAAAAATCAGGCAAAATTCTTGATCCTCAATGGTCAGGTTATTCTGCTGAAGAAATTATGCAAATGGTTAACAATGGTGTAAATATTCCTCAAGATATAGTTGACCTTGCAAATACAATTTTACAAACATCAGGCGCAAATGTTGAAAGCACTGATGACAATACTGATGAAGGAGATAACACAACAGAAAAAGAACCTTATTTAGACCTTATTCCTAAAGCTAAAAAGAAAATTGAAAAATGTAATGACACTACTGAAAAAATTAATGACAAAGTAGAAGACCTTTTACCTGAAAAACAAAAACACGAAAGAAATTTCCTTAACAAAGCTAAGGATCAAAAAAAAGCTCTAAAAGAATACGAAGAACAACTTAGAGAATGGAGAACTTTACAAAACAAAGTTAACAATGGCGAAGCATTGTCAGATACAGAAGCTAAAAAATATGCTCAACTTACTGGCATGTTGGAAGATAAAAATACTAAAAATTCTGATAATATGCAGTTTGACAAAAATGCAATCGCAAGATCTTTGAATGATATCAATATTTTGGCAGTTTTGGGTGAAAAACTTGCAGATGAAACAATTGAAATTGGCGATACTTTAGCCGATTATACATCTCAAGCAAATTACAAAATGACTGCTCAAACTGTTTCTCACGAAATCGGTTTTATCGGAACAATTATGGCAATGGCTCAAGGTAAAAATCTTGCTAAAGAAGCTAACAAAATTGGTAACGATACAAAAGAATATTCTTCTGATACTACAAAATCTGTTGGAGATATTGCAGATATTTTGGGTGTTCAAAATAGTGTACTTTCTGCAAACGAACTTCAAGGTCCTGATGATGTAGAGAACACAACTCCATCTTCAGCTACAGAAGATGCAAAAACTCCGGCATCTAATGAACCGGAAGGAACTGTTGATAACGAAAACGAAGATAACAATGCAGCTAAAGAAGAAATAAAAACTCCTGAAACAACTGCAGAAGAAGATTTTATAGTAAATGATGAAAATGTAAAAGAATTAATTAAAGATGGCAAAGTAATTAGATCAGATTTGGCACAACAAATTATGACATCAAGAAGAAATATCAAAGTTGCTAAAAATGATGTTAAGTTCGCAAAATATGCAAATTTCAAAATTTCAAGAATTGTAAAACGTTACCAAGATGAACAAGATAAACGTGAAGAAGAAATCGTAAAACTTGAAAAAGAAAATGAACAAGCAAAAGCCAAATTAGAAAAATTAACAGGTAAATCAGGAGATGAATTAAACAAAGAAATCAACAATTCTTCTGATAAAAAAGCTGAAAATAGTAATGTTGCAAGCGATGCAGACAAAAAAGAAATTGAACAACACAAAGCAACTATTACAAACAACAACCAAAGAATTGAAGAAATTAAACAAATTTCTGAAACTTCTGTTGCAGAGTTTAAAAATAAAACAACAAAAGAAAAAACAAGAATTTCAACTTCAGTTCCAGAAGAAAATGACAATATCGCAAGCAATAATGAATATGCACAAAAAATAATTCCGGCTGACAAAGAAGCGTTTAGTTTTACAGGAAACACAGGTGTTACTCTTAATAAAATGGGTAAATACCGTGTAACTGTTGGGCTTGAACAAATTGCAGCATGGCAATTCAAAAAAGGTTATAAAAATATTCGTAAGGGCAGAATAAGTATGGGTATTGGTTCAGATGCTCAGGCTATTGCAAATCTTAGAATTGTAACAACTGCAGAAAAAATGACTGATAATGCAATTTCTGCTGCAACTTCTGCACTAGATGGTTTGAATAAAGTTGATGGTCAAATTTCTTCAATTACTGGCGAAGAAACAACTCAATCAACTTACGAAGCAAACAAACAAGATAACCAAGATCAAACCGCAGGTAACGCAGAAGAAGGTGCTACAGATACCGCTGACGGAACAAATGAAGAAACTCAATCAGCAGGAGTTCAAACAACTTCTGCAAAAGTTGCAACTGCTGAACAACAAACAAATTCAGCAACAACTCAAACAGAACCTGCTCAAAGCACAGAAACAGGTTCTACAACAGGTGCTGCAGCTCCTGTTCAAGAAGAAAAATCTTCTGAAATATCAGTTGAAACAATATCTTCTAACGAATTAGGGAAACAAACTTCTAAAGCAACAAAAACAGTTTCTGACGGAGAAAAAGAAACTCCGGAAGAAAAAGAGACAAATGAAGTTGAAAACAAAGCTGCAGAAGCTACAACATCATCTTCATCAAGCACAAGCTCAAGCAAAAAAGAAGAAATGACAGATGATAAAGCTCAAGATACTGTTGACAAAGCTAAAGATAGTGCAAAAGATTCTTCTAAAGATTCTGAAAATGTAAAAAAAGATACAGACAAAACAACCAAAGAACTTGAAAAAGAAACTAAGCAGCTTACAAAACAAATGAAAAAAGATGAAAAAGAAATCATCAAAATGACAAAAGAATCTGAAAGAGCTGCAAAAAAACAAGAAGAAATGGTTGCTGAATACGAAGCTATCGTTGCAGAAAACGAACAACTTACTGCAGAAGATATGAACGCTCAACGCCAAGCTCAAATTCAAAGTCAAAATCAGGCACAAACTCAAAGTTCAAATGCAGCAGCTCAAGCTGATACTCAATCAGTTCAACAACAAGCTGCAACTTTGAGTAGCACTGCTGCACAAGGTAATGCAACTCAAACTCCTAATGCTGATAAAATTGCGAGCAATGATGCAAGATTGAATGAAATTGGTGTAAGTTTTGAAGCAAGTGGCAGAGTTATCACAAGAAACAGAACAAAAATTATAAAACTTCAAAAATCAACAAAAGTAACTCAAAAAAAAGTTACTAAAAAAACAAAAGTAATTGAAAAGAAAAACAAAGAAGCAGAAAAGAAAGAACAAGACAAACAAAAGAAATTAGCTAAACAATTGGGTGCGGTTGGAATTGCAGAAAACCAATTCTCTATTACATTGTCAACAGGTACTATTTTATTATTAAGCCCGTGGACTCATGCAGTAGGTGAAGTTATGGTTGCAATTGGTACTTATGGAGTTGCTGCTTGTGGCGTAACTAAAGGTGTAATCAATTTAGCAAATGGTAATTTGACTGCCGCATTGATGTCAATTGGTCAAGCTGCAATTACAGTTGCATCAAGTCAAGTTGGTGTTGGTAGTGCAGCCGGCGGAGTTCTTGGTGCAGTTACATCAGGTTTGAATGTTGTAGCATCTTCTGCTGATATGGTTAACAATATTAGAGCCGTACAAGGTAAAGAAGCAAGCGGAGTATTTAGCAAAATTTCAGCAATTGCAGGTGCGGCATCTGCAGTAACAAGTGCTGCATCAACTTTGGGTAGCTTAGGACAATCTGGTACATTCGGTCAAATTGCAAAAGTTAGCAGTGTAGTTGGTTCTGCAATGTCTTCAACAAGCCAATTGATGACATCATTTGGAAGTGATAGCAAATTAGCATCAATGTTAGGTGCAATTGGTGGTGCAATCAGTACAGCATCATCTATCGGTATGTTGGTTGATAACAAAATGAACAAAGCAGTTGAAAAGAACGAAGAAAACAAAGATAATTCAAAAACAGAATCTACAGAAGGAACCGACAACTCAAATAACTCTGATAGCACTGACAACAATACAAATAATACAGATAAAACAGAAGCAGACAAAAAGACAGAAAGCGAAAAGTCTAAGGAAGAACAAAAGAAAGAAATAGAAGAAAAGAAAGCGCAAGCAGAAATTAAAAATGCAGAACAAAATATCAATGCAGAAGATACTAAAGCGCAAACAGATGACAAATCAAAAACTACAACAGAACAAGTTAAAAAAGAAGAAACTCCAAAAGAAAAATTAGAAAACGCTAAAAAGGCAAGAGATGCTCAAAAAGCAGAAGCTAATAAAGAAGAAAACAACCTAGATAAAGACGCTAAAAAGAACATGGTTGAAAATGGAGCATCTAAAGAATATGCAGATATTAATGACGATGTTTTGGCTGAAAAATTAGAATTTGCTCAAGAAATGGGTGATAATGATACTGCCAAAGCATTATCAGCTGAGCTTGAAAAACGTGGTCAATATAAAGATCAGATGGCTGTAATTGCAGAAAATAAAGCTAAAAAAGCTAAAGTAATGTCAAAAGTTACTGAAACTATTGGCAGTGGTATTAAAGCTGCAACAAGCATTATGAATATGGGTAACAACAACAAAGACCAACAAAAGAAAAAAGGTTATGTTGCCGGTAATTTAACAAAACGTTCAAAAGAAATTATTAAAAAGAATAGAAAACGTATCGCAGCTTTGGCTAAAAAAGGATATTAATAAGAAGGTAATATGGCGATAAGATATCCCTTCCCTAATGAGGACTTGCCGAACAAAAGGTGACTAAATGTCACGTTTTGTGAGAAGTGTTAGGGATAGGGTACTATCCTGTAAGGGAATTTCTTAATGTTGGCACCCAACTTTGTCCTCTCTCACTAGGGAGGAAATTATAAAATTTATTTTGCTTCCGAATCATTAACTAGCAAAACTTGTATTTCTCCTGGTTTTAGAGTGGTTTTTATTGAACCTTTTTGAGTAATAGGAATACTGTCAACTCTAACTGGAATTACCATACTTTTGGTATTTAATTTTGGAACTTTTACTATTACATCAGAGTTGTTGCGGAAATTCAAGTTACCTATTACTACAAGATTTTGTCCGTTATAGCTTTCTGAGTACGCAAATACTGATGGATTTGTAACTTTTAATGGCGAAAATTTCCCATTATTTATAATTGTTATAAATTCTCTTTTAATTCCGTTTGCAAGTGCGAAAGATCTTTCAAGTTGTTCATTTTTACCGCCTGGTTGACGGGAAAAGTTGAAAATGTCAATTTTTCCACGATGAACAAAATAATAATCGTCGTCTGTGTAAGTTTTAAATGCCTCTTTATTTGCCCACATATAAATATAATTGTCGCCACTATCAAAGCCGTCGACAAAATAAGAGTTTACAGGTAAAGTTGCATTTAACCAAATAATCATTTCGCTTAAATTTGTTCCGTTAATAAGCAATGGACTCATTTCGTCGTGGGTTGTAAAACTCCCGATTACGGCTTTGTGGTCTGAAAATTTAGTTAAATTATTATTTGTTGCAATAATTTGGTTAATTAATTCTTTTCCTGTTTTGTAATTTTTTATATTAAAGAAGCTTCCGTAGTATCCGTCAAATCCTGCCTCTAATAATTTGTTATAAGGTGTAAATACTGCGTATGGTGAAACTGCTTCTGTCCAGCTTTCAGATGCTTCAGCCAACCACAAAAATTGAGGATCTTTAGTTCTTGAATAATCAATCAATTCTTTCCAAAATTTTGCTGGTTTGTTTGTCGCAACATCGGCTCTAATTCCGTCAGCTCCGATGCTTATAACCATATCAACAAAGCCTTTGAATAAATTGTAAACATCTTTGTTTACATCTGTTTCTGTTCCGGCATTGAGTAATCTTACGTCTGTCCAATCTGCAGGAATTACTGGTTGACCGGATTTGTCTTTTACAAAAAGTTCGGGTCTTTGCATATATAAGTCATAAGAACCGCAAGATGGCAAATCTATGATTACACGAATACCTCTTTTGTGAGCTTCGTTTACAAACTTTATTGCTTGGGATTTCGCAGAAAGTGCGCTTTTGTCGCTTACAAGTTGAGGATTGATTGTGTTAAAGCTAGATGCTGCATATAATGAGCCGGCTGTGCCTAATGCTTTTGTTTTACCGACCGGAGTAATAGGAAGAACGTGAATTGTGTTTATTCTTTTGGCAGCAAGTTCGTCAAGACGTGGAATTGCGTTTAAAAATGTCCCGCTTTCTTCTCCATCTTCAAAATCTATAATTCCGTCTTTGTTTATATCTTGTGCGCCGAATGTTCTTAGGTTAATTTCATATATTATTGAAGAATTTTTTGTAAACATTTTTCTTAAATCATTAACCCAAATATCCGCACTCATTGCGTATTGAGCAGTAAATCCGATTAAAGTTATAGCCAAAACCAGCTTTTTCCAAGATAACATATTTTACATCTCCCTTATCTAATAATTAACATGGTAGCAAATAATCTGGGATTTTGCAAATTTTAAGTTTTTAGTTTATAATTCAAAATATATGAAAAAATATTCAATTGGAATTGATCTTGGCGGAACAAAAATCCTAATCGGGTTAGTTGAAAAAGAGAGTGGAAAAGTAGTTAGCCATATCAAAAAAAAGACTAAAAAAGAAAAAGGTCCTGAAAACATTGTTAGAAAGATGGTTGAGGGAGTGGGAGAACTGCTTGAGGAAAGTGGAAAATCTTTTACGGAGATTAGTTCTATTGGTATTGGTTCTGCGGGGCAAATTGACAGGAAGAACGGAATTATAATTGGTGCGCCAAATTTAGATTGTTATAATTTGAATTTGAAAGAAATTTTACAAAATAAATTTAATATTCCAGTTTTTGTTGGTAATGATGTTGAAGTCGCGACGATTGGCGAACAAAAGTTTGGAGCTGGAAAAGGTTGTGCTGACTTTGTTTGTGTTTTTGTCGGTACGGGAATTGGCTCGGCTATTGTTAAAAATGGACAAATAATTTATGGAGCAACCGGAACAGCTGGAGAACTTGGACATATAATTGTTGATTTGAATGGTCGCCCTTGTGCTTGCGGTGCGCACGGATGTTTAGAAGCTTACGCTTCTCGTAGCGCAATAGAAACAAGAATTGAAGGAGCTTTGAAAAAAGGAAGAAAATCTTGTATTTCAGAGTATTTAGAGGAAGGAAAAGCGATAACTTCCAGTATGATTAGGAAATCTATAGAAAGAGAAGATGAACTTGTTACACAGTGTGTTTCTGAGGCGTCAGAGTATCTTTCTGGCGGTCTTGCGAGTGTAATTAATTTGATAAACCCTGAATTAATAATTCTTGGTGGTGGATTAATTGAAGCAGTTGATTATTTCTATAAACAAACGATTAAAAAAGCGAAATCAAAATCTCTACCTGTTCCTGCTGAAAAAATAAGGTTTAGTAAAACTATTTTGGGCGATTACTCTGGAGTTATTGGAGCAGCGCTTTTAGATGAAAGAGAGGAGATTTTATGAAAAAAATAATGTTAGTGCGACTTTCTTCTCTTGGAGATGTGATTTTTAATATTCCGCTTGCAAATGTTTTACAAAGAAACGGTTTCGAGGTTACATGGTTGGTTTCTGAAAAGGGAATTGATGTAGTAAAAAACAATCCTGCCGTCAAAAACGCTATTCTAATTCCTTTGCAGAGATGGAAAAAAGACGGATTTTCGATTAAAAATTTCTTTGAATTTCTAAGTATTTTAAGAAAAATAAGAAAAGAACATTTTGATATTGCAATTGATACTCAAATGATGTTCAAAAGTATGATTTGGATGAAATTGTGCGGAGCAAAACGTAGAATTTGTTTGAAAAACGGCAGGGAATTTTCTAGTTTTGGCGGAAATGAGGTTATTGACCCTATTCCGAGTGTAAATTTTTCCGCTCACGCAGTATTTCAACATCTTTGGTATGCGAAATATTTGGGATTGGAAGGTGCAGATGAAGTTAAATTTACGCTTCCTAAAGTTAGTGATGAAACAAAATTAAAGGTTGATGAGTTGTTGAAAGATGTTGATAAATCTAAACCTATTGTTGTTATTGCACCTGCTACTACTAGAAAATTAAAACATTGGAATAAAGATAATTGGAGAGCAGTTGTAAATTCAATAAAAGACAAATGTACTTTAGTGTTTAGCGGTGGTGCGTGTGATAATGAGTTAATTTCTTATATAAGCGGTGATAATTTCTTAAACCTTGCAGGAAAAACTGGTATAAAAGATTTGATAGAACTTTTTTCAAGGGCTGCTCTAGTTATGGCTCCTGATTCTGGCAGTGCGCATTTGGCAAGAGCAACCAATATTCCGGCAGTAATTTCTATATTTTGTTGTACACCGCCATCAAGTTATGGACCTTTTGGTGATGATAATAAATATTTTGCAATTTCTGGGCATTTGAAATGTCAGCCTTGTAATAGTCCTCGCAAATGTATGATTGAGGGGGAAGGCGCAGAACAGTGTGTAAATTATCCGGAACCCGAAGAAATTATAAATATTGTTAACAAAATATTACAAAACTGCGAACATAGTGTATAATAAATATATGAGTTTCTTAGATAAATTAAAGTATATATATAAACAGGTTTCTGAAGTAGAAAATACCATTTACAATGGAAAACAGGATTATCTTGAAATTTATGAGCGTAATTTGCAATTAGAGCAAGAGATTAAAGAGCGTACCCATGAGCTGAATATCGCAAATAAGAGAATGCTTACTTTGCAGCATATTTGGGATATGATGAATGCTTCAAGACCATTGCAGAGCGTGTTAGAAACTATTGTTAATAATATTCAAGGAGAACTTGGATATCTCCATTGTAATATTATCAAAAAATGTGAAGATGAAATGGGGGTTTACCTGTGTGTTTTGGCGCAATCAAATGATGATGCTATCAAACGGATTGACAAACTTATTAAAGGACCAATTTTAACCAAAAGACTTGAATATTCTAATGATAGTATTTATGCAAAATCCGCAGCAGAAAAAACAATTATGCAAACAACAGAAGTTGGGGAAACTTTAAAATCTGTTATTCCTGAAATTTCTGACGATATTATTTATATTATAAATAATGAAAATGCTTGCAAATCAATAATTACAATACCACTATATTCAAGAAATACTCATTATGGCTGGTTTAACGTGTTTTCTTCAAGAAAGGAAATGACGAATGGCGAAACTGATTTTTTGACGATTTTTGCTCAACAAATTGAAATGGCAATAACTATTGCGGATTTGTTTGAAGAGGTTAAGTCGCAAGCTGTTACAGATGGTTTGACAGGACTTTATAATAGAAGATATTTTGAAGAATATTTGAAAAAAGAAGTTACGCGTGCAATGCGTCAACAACAACCGTTTAGTATTGTAGGATTAGATTTGGATCATTTGAAACAAATTAACGACAAATACGGGCATGCGTACGGTGATTTGGCAATTAAAACTGTTGCAAATGTTTTGAAGAAAAATGCTCGTTCCATTGATACGGCAGCTCGTATGGGTGGAGAAGAATTTAACGTAATTCTTCCGGGTGTTGATTCAAATGGTGCAATGATTGCTGCTGAAAGAATTAGAAAAGCTCTAGAAAGTGAACAACTTGATACAATCGGACATATTACCGCAAGTATAGGTGTTGCAACATTTTTAGAACATTCTGACAATATTGAAGATATTCTTGAATTAACTGATCAGGCTATGTATCAATCGAAACGTAACGGGCGTAATCAAGTGACTTTGGCTAAACCTATTAATGAAACAAGTTGGCAAGAAATTGCGGTTAATACATTTATGGATATTTTGTCAAAACATAATATTCCGTTAAATAAAGATGTTACCGAAAATCTTAAAAACAAACTTAAAACGGATGAAGTTCCTAAAGAAGCACTTTATACTGTTGCAGATATGTTAACTCAAACTTACAATCCATTGCATCATTCAGGAGTTATGAAATCAAAAGTTCAGCTTGCGGTTAGCCTTGCGAAACGTTTTGATTTGCCGAAAGATGATATCGACAAACTCAGAATTGCAATGCTTTTGTATGATATTGGAAACTTGATGTTGCCGGCTGATCTTCTTCAAAAAACAGCTCCGTTGACAGAGGAAGAACGCAATCATATCAAAGAACATCCGCTTATTGCCGCAAGAGAAATTTTGAAACCGATAAGTTATATTCAAGATGTTATTCCGATAATTGAACATCATCATGAAAACTGGGATGGAACGGGTTATCCGTCAAAAATTGCGAAAGAAGAAATTCCAATGACTTCGCAAATTATTTTGATTGTGGATGCTTATTTTGCATTGACAGAACCAAGAACATATAGAGCGGAATTAACTCCGAAACAGGCTATAGAATTGATTAAACAGGATGCAGGTAAGAAATGGAATTCTACTTTGGTAGAAGAATTTATCTCGCTAATTGACCACGATATATAATGAACGAAAAAGAATTAATCAGAATAATAAAATTAAACTTAAATTCCGAATATATAGGTGACGATTGCGCTTATTTAAAGGATTTAGGAATTGTTGTTTCTCAAGACAGTTTAGTTGAAGATATACATTTTAGATTAGATTTGATAACTCCTTTTCAATTGGGTTATAAGTCTGTAATGGTTAATGTTAGTGATATTTGTGCATCTGGAGCTGAACCTAAATATTTGACTGTTGCATTATCTTTGCCAAATTATGTAGATGAAAAATTTGTTGAAGCATTTTATAAGGGTGCAAAAGCCGCAGCAGGTGATATGAAAATTGTCGGTGGTGATTTGACAGGAAGTGACAAATTATTTATTTCTGTAACGGCGATTGGAAGTGACAAGAATAGAAAAATTTCGTCAAGAAGTAATGCAAAAATTGGCTACAAAATAGTTGTTTCCGGTGAACATGGTAATAGCGCAATGGGCTTGAAATTACTGCTTGATGGGAAAAAAGATAATGTAAATTCAAAATTTATAAATGCTCATCTTATGCCCGTTGCAGAAAGAGAAATTTCTAAAAAAATTGCGCAAAATATAGATTTTGATTATGCTATGATGGATACGTCTGATGGGTTGGCTGATGCGCTAATTCAAATTGCAAACGCAAGTGGTGTAAAGGTAAAAGTTGATACTTCAAAAATTCCGCATGATAAAGATGTTGATATGCAAACAGTTTTGTATGGAGGAGAGGATTACAAACTGGTGGCGGTTATTCCAAGAGATTTTTTATCTGATGAAAAAAATTTAATTCAAATTGGAGAAATCGTTGAGGGAGAAGTCGGATTGGAAATAGATGGAGAATTTTATCAAGATATTGATGACAAATTGTTTAATCATTTTAGGGAGCAAAATAAATGAAATTTAAAGTAAATGCAATTATTCCTGCTGGAGGAACTTCTTCTCGTTTTGGGAATAAAAATAAATTGTTAGAAAAGATTAATAACAAAGAAGTTATAAAATATACTGTTGAGGCTTTTGAAAAATCAAATGTTGATAAGATTATAATTTGTGCAAATATTGCGATTATGGATGAATTGAAAGAGATTTTGAAAGATTGCAAAAAGGTGCAAATTATTGAAGGTGGCGCAACAAGGCAAGAATCTGTTTTTAACGGTTTGAGAGCTGATGAATGTGACTATGTATTAATTCATGATGCCGCAAGACCAATGATATCAACAGATTTAATTAATCTTGCAATTGAAGAAGTGATTTCTAAAAAAGCTTTGACTGTCGCAACTAAAACGATTGATACGATAAAAGAAGTTCAAGACGGCAAAATTATTAGAACAATTGACCGCTCAAAATTATATAATACTCAAACTCCACAAGCTTTTCAATACGATTTAATAAAAGATGCGCATGTAAAATTATTCGGGCAGAGTTTTACTGATGATGCCGGCATGTTGGAAGAATTGGGGCAGACTGTTTATATTTTGAATGGTAGTTATAAAAATATTAAAATTACTACACAAAATGATATTGATATTGCAAAAGTTTATTTGAGTTAGGATTTGACATCATAATACATTTGTCCGTATTCTAAAGTGCTGAAGCCTTGCCTTTTGTAAACTTCAATAGCTTTTTTATTATCGGGACAAAATTCTAGGCGAAATCTTGCGGGATTTGAGTTCTTTTTGATAAATTCAAAAAACTCACTTCCCAATCCAATAGACCTAAATTGTGGTAATACAAAAATTTCGTCAATCCAAATAACTTCTCCGCCAGCTTCTTGAGAAAACATTTTGGCTAAAAGTGCATAACCGGCTTTTTGATTATCTTTTTCAAAAATATAGCATTCAATGTAAGTGTCGGATTTCATCAATTCATCAAATGTTTTGGTTATATGCTCGGTTGGAATATCGTGCAAAACCGCATCAGAGTTGTAAAAAGCTTTGACCGAATTTATATAAAAATCTCTATCTGTTGGTTTTATTTTTCTAATCATAATTTTTTAGTATCTGCAAACACAATCGTAAATTGCTTTGTAATCACTATTTTTATTTATATCTTGCATAGTTGTATTAAAGTTTGTCAAAACCGGTTCTTTAGATAAATAATCAAAATCTCCTGCGTAAGATTTTTTAATCCCGATTAGTTGGTTGCGACAATCAACTTTTGTACGCCATAAGTATGAACCTGTATTTGGTGTTATTTTATATGCGTTCAACCAAACATATCCGTCTTTTCTTTGAATGTTTTTAAATATTCGTAAATTGTTGTTTATAAAAAAACAATTATATATGTTTGATTGAGGATATCTTGTATCTTGTGACATAATATTTTTTGCATCATATACAAATATTAAATTTAATAAATCTTCTGTATATTTTTCTGGAAGTGGTGCATAACTATTTTTTTCTATTTCTTTAATTGATGCTTTGTCAAATTTTGTGCTTCCTGAAGATTGGAAAATGTTTACACAGTTTTCATAAAGACTTCCGTCTTTTTTGATAGTAAATACTAAGGCTGTTCGATATCTTTTGTTTGCATATCCAATCATTGATGGCTTCCAATTGTTTCGCAATTTGTTCTGTGTTGCGTTAATGTATTGTATTAAACCTTGTTCTTTAAGTTTTTGTACTTCTTCTTTTGTTGGTTCATCGGGGGCGAATATTAAGTTTACAGAAAATTCATTCCTATTGTATGAAGAAGGTAGTGGCGGTAGATAGGCAAAACTATTTAGTGTATCAAGAACTTTTTGAGTATAATCCGGTATTGACGATGGTTTTATAATTTTGGGAGTTGAAAAACTTCCATTTCTGTATATCGTAATATTGGCAATTGTTATGTAACTTGTTGCTCTTTTATCTGCTTTATAACTCCATTTATAATCGATGATTTTGCTAAGATTTAACATATATGGCAACAAATCTGTATAATCGTTGTCATCAGTGTATTGCCAGCCAATAGAGCCTGGTCGATCGGGAATACTATAATAGTCAATTGAATTATCCCCAATTTGAGGAAGACGAACAGGTTCTGCGGATGCTGATGATATCAACAAACCGCAAGACATAACAAGTAGAGCTATTAAAATTCCAAAGTTTTTCATATCTCTATGATAGGTATTTGTTTATATTTTGTCAACTTTCATTTTTCTTGAAATTATCATAAATACACCGAACAAAATCAAGATTACACCTATAGAAATTTTTATGGTTAATTGTTCGTGGAAGAATAAAATTCCGAAGAATATTGCGGTCAATGGTTCTAACGCTCCTAAAATTGCGGTATTAGTTGAACCTATGAGTTGAATTGCAATAGTGATTGTTTCTAAGGAAATTATTGTTGGGAATAATGCCAATCCGATTGCCAATAGCCATGATGTAGCGTGTGGTAAAATCTGTAATTTTGTGCAGAATTTTAGGTTTATGACATAAACTAATAAGCCAAATAGCATTACATAAAAACTCAATCGTGCGCTATCCATATTTTTTACGGACTTAATTGTTCTTACTCCAACGATATAAAGTGCGTACAAAAGGGCAGATGAGAGGACAATACTTATCCCTTTCAAACTCAGTGTTGTTCCTGTTTTCCCGTTATATAAAAGTATTATTCCTATTGAGGTTAAAATGATTGCAGTGATGACGGTTTTAGTAATTTTTTCTTTGAAGAAAATTGCCATTATTACTGCAACCATAACCGGATATATGAACAAAATTGTACAGGCAATTCCTGCTTCTATGTAGTGAAATGCTTCAAAAAGGGTTAATGACGATAGCGAAAAGAATATTCCCAACAAGAATAGCGGGATAAGTTCTTTTTTAGATATTTTTAAAGAAACTTTTTTGAAACATTTTAGCCACGCATAATAAATTAAAACGGCAAAAAAATATCTGTAAAATAACACAGAGTTTACCCCAATCCCTTGCGCATATAAAGGTAATCCGAATAATGGGTTCATACCGTAACTTGTTGATGCTATAATTCCGCTAAGTATTCCTTTAGTATTCTTTTTCATTTTTGGGCTTTCGCAAATTATTATAACAAAAAATTTATTTCTATTGAAATTTTGGCAAAAAAAATATATAATCTGTTTATGGAATTTGATGTTGAAATTTGGTTACAGGAATTTACACGTAAGCTCTTTGACGAGTTCAGTTCTCGTATAAAGTTTGTCGGACTTCAAGGAAGTTATAAACGGGGGGAAGCTACCGAAAATAGTGACGTTGATTTAGTTGTGATTTTGGACAAACTTTCTTTCGAAGATTTGATACAATACAAAAATATTGTGCATTCATTGCCATTTTATGAAAAGGCTGATGGTTTTATTTGTGGTGAAGATGAGATTTATAATTGGCCCAAATTTGAATTATTTCATCTTTTGAACGATACTTTGCCTTTACAAGGTAATTTGTTGAATTTTATTCCACCATTAAAAAGAGAAGATATTTTTAATGCAATAAAAATTAACTCAGCAAATTTATATCATAAAGTTTGTCGTGGTTATTTATATGAAAACCGAGATGAAGAAGTGCTTTATCAAGGTTATAAGAGTGCCTTTTATATTTTGCAGGTTGTATATTATTTGCGCTCAAATACTTATATTGATACAAAAAGAGAATTGGTTTATTCTCTTGATGGTGAGGATAAAGAAATTCTCCTTGTGATTTTGAATTGGAATTCTTTGGATGTTTTGGATAACGTAGATTTTTATTTTGAAAAACTGATTAATTGGTTAAAATTGCATATTTAATTTCTATTCAAAGCAGTTTTGTCAGTTAATTTGATTTCGTTTTTCAAATCGTTTAAAAATTCTTTTGTGTACAAAAAACCAAGATGTGAGCCGTTACTCAAAATTGTTGTATTTTGACCTGTGTAAATTTTTAATTTTTTAAGTTGTGATTGATTAGTTAAATAATCGTCAAGAGAGTGATAGATTTTGTAATTGTTGTTGTTTCTGAAAAAATCTTCTAGCGATAAAAGACTTACTTTTTCTCCAAAATCTTCTAAAGAATATTTACTTAAGAGATATTTTTCAACATAATCTTTATAATTCATATTATTAATTTTTGTATAAATATTGGTTTGTTTGTTTTTCGGGCTATTTTCCAGTGTAAATATTACGTCGGACAATTTTTGGTGCATAATAAATCCTGTTATTAGTTTTCCTTCATCTTCAGTAAATGGCAGTTTATTTATATTTAGGTTTGATTTTTCATTTTTCAAGTCAGATAGTTGAATGATTTTGGAAGCTGTTTGTGCTACTCGTTGTTGGAGATTGTCGGTGTTTTTATGCCAATCTTCTCCGTTTTTATCTATTTGTTTCATTGCGTACAAAAGATCTATTGGCGGGCAAATTGAAATGTATTTTGTTATATTAAGTGTGTTATTGTGATATTCGTTGTCTGCCAAAAATAAAGTTGCAAGTGCGCCAAAAGATGTTCCGATTACAGTTTTGTCACCAAGTTTACAATTGTATTTGTGCTCAAGTTGGTTGACTATTTTAGTTGTGACATTTTTTAAATGTTGTGCATCTTCTGCAGGAATTCCAGGTACGTAATTATCGGGCATACTTTTTACAAATTCCCATTGAAAATGGCTTCCTTGAATTATTACGGAATACCCCTCGTCATAAAAAAGTTTAGCTAAAACTACAGAGTGATGGGATTGTATTCCTTCTCCGATAGATGGGTAGATTATTGCAACAGGAGAGGTTTTGTCTTTTTGCATAATATATTTGAATTTGTAGACAGGTTTTCCTGCTATAATCCTGATTGCACCTGTATGGATTTGTTTTGAAAAACATCTGTTCCATATTGATAACTCATTCCAAATGGATTTGTTAATTTCTCTGTTTTCAAACAATGCTGTTCGCATTGAATCTACAACAGGGTTTTGTGGGTTGTAATCCTCAAGTAACAAATCTGCCATTAATTGAGAATTTGTTAAATCATAGCTTTTTAAAATAATATTATCTATATTGGTACCGCCTTTTATTATATCTGCAACGGTTAATTTTTCGTTATTTGTTTTGTCGTTGTTTTTCAAATCCATTTTTACAAGTTCAGGGTTAATGTCAGGTGGCAGTTCGTTTTCTATTGATTTGAAGCCGTTTTCTAAAACCTCTTTTCTATCCAAATTTTGGCATTTGATAAAATTGTCTATCCCGTAGATTTTTCGTGCTATTTCATAAGGATCGGCGTAATTTGATTCAACCATCTTGATTAATGGTTGTGAAAAAGATGTTCTATTTACTGTCAAACCTGCTTTTACCATTGCAAGAACCGGAGTTCCTACGTACGTTGTCGGGTTTAAAGATGTATCCAAAATTTTTCCTGCAATTCCTCGTGCGGTAGTTCCATTCATTACCGGTAGAACTATGTATGAGCCGGAACAACATTTGCATTTAGACAAAGCTTGTTCCATATCTTCATTTGATGGTTCAATTTTGAAAAAGTGCTTTGCAGGGTCGAACATTCCACCTAATCCCAAAGTTGTGTTTGTCAAAAATCTTACAGTTTCAGTTCCGGATGTTTTAAAATCTTTTTGAATAAGGCTACTAACAAGTCTTTTGGGGTATTCAATGTTTTTGTATGCGTTGTGTATGCGTTCAATTCCGTATTCCGGCATGATTGAACACCACAAAATATGAATCGGGCGAATTGCGTATTTGTTCAATCCTAAATTGAAAGCAAAAATTTTTCGATTAAATTTTTCGTATTTGTCTGCTCCCAGATACATATAGGCATAATCGGGATACTTGCTTTGTTGTTTTAGTAGTTCTTCTGCTCTACAAAGATTTGTAATACATAATAAAATTCCTAAAGTAATAAATAATTTTTTCAACATAAATCCTCTCTAACAAATTTATTTTTTTGTCAGATAAGCGAAAACTTCATTACTCAATAGTATAGTTTTATGATATTATTTTGAAAAAAGGAATGAGTATGGAAAAATATTTGACGGAAAAAGAAAAAATGCTTGCAGGAAAATTGTATGATGCGTTTTATGATAAAGAATTGGCAGATGACAGAGTAAAGGCAAAAACTCTTTGTCATAGATATAATATGCTTTCTCCTGAAAAAATTGATGAGAGAAAACAAATTTTGAAAGAATTGCTTGGTAAGACGAAAGAAAATTTTACGATTGAGCAAAATTTTTGGTGTGATTATGGGTATAATATTGAGATTGGAGAAAATTTTTACGCCAATCATGATTGTGTAATGCTAGATCCAGCAAAAATTACGTTTGGTGATAATGTATTTATAGCTCCGCAATGCGGATTTTACACTGCAGGACATCCGCTTGATGCAGATGAAAGAAATTCTGGTTTAGAATATGCTTATCCGATAAAAGTCGGAAATAATGTGTGGTTCGGCGGGCATGTGTCTGTAATGCCTGGAGTTACGCTAGGCAATAATGTTGTGATTGGAGCAGGAAGTGTTATAACGAAAGATATTCCATCAAATGTTGTTGCTTACGGAAATCCTTGTAAACCGGTAAGAGAAATTACCGAAGCGGATAAGCTATCTATGGAGAGGTAGAGAGGCTAAGGGATTAGATGTGAAATCTGTGTCAAAAGCAGGTGCTTTTAGTGAAAAGTGAGAAGTGAAACGTGAAAAGTTCGTATCGGTATGAATAAGTGAATAGTGAGTACCGTATCAGAAAAGTTGTTTTCTTTGTGAGATGTTTCTTTTCCTCCCTAATGAGACTC